>JGI24708J26588_10000584_pt1 | contig 29558 bp, 20 predicted proteins | sample BioPla1DNA2_FD_26588 | JGI IMG/M metagenome (IMG submission 26588) | reverse complement strand
TTGGCACATATTCACAGCAGGACAGAGGGTACAGCTACTTATCACGCTTTGTTATTCATTCCTGCTAAGGCTGCATATGATTATTATACTAAAAGCTATGANAAGGGTTTACAGCTTTANTCAAGNGGNGTAATGATTATGGACAAATGTGCAGATTTACTTCCTGATTATTTTAGCTTTGTAAAAGGGCTTGTTGATAGTGAAGATTTGTCGCTTAATATATCGAGAGAAATGCTTCAGCACGACAGACAGCTGAAAATTATTGCTAAAGCGCTTGAAAGGACTATTAAAAACGAGCTTAAAAAAATGCTTAAAAATGAACGTGAGAAATATGAAAAGTTCTTTAAAAGCTTTGGACTTCAGCTAAAATACGGTGTATATGAGGGATTTGGCGCTAATAAGGAATTGCTTGAGGACTTGCTTTTATTCTATTCGTCAACAGAGAAAAAGCTTGTAACCCTTGATGAATACAGGGCTAGAATGAAAGAAGATCAGAAGTATATTTTCTTTGCTAGTGGCAGCGATGTAAATGCAATTGACAATCTGCCTCAGGCTGAATTTGTAAAGGAAAAGGGCTATGAGATATTGTATCTTACTGAAAATGTCGATGAATTTACTTTACAAATGATGCGAGAATATGATGGAAAAGAATTCAAATCCGTATCAGCAGGAGATTTAAACCTTGATTCAGAAGAGGAAAAGAAAAAGCTAGAGGAAGAAAATAAAGAGAACAAGGATTTATTTGATTATATTAAGGAAAGCCTTGATGGGAAAGTAACCTCAGTTAAGCTATCTTCAAGGTTAAAGACACATCCTGTTTGCATTACAAGTGAGGGAAATGTTTCTCTGGAAATGGAAAAGGTGCTTTCATCTATGCCAAATGCAGATAATGCACCAAAGGCAGAAAAAATTCTTGAGATAAATTCAGAGCATCCTATCTATGAGAAGTTAAAACTACTTTTCGATACTGATAAGGAGCTTTTAAAGGATTATAGCAAGATTTTATACGGTCAAGCACTGCTTATAGAGGGAATGGCTATTGATAATCCTGTCGAACTATCAGATTTAATGTCTAAAGTCTTAAGTAAGTAAAATGCAAAAAAGCTTGTCAAATCGACAAGCTTTTTTGTTTTATTAATTTTATCATAAGTTTTTCGATAAAGTAAACTCAATTATCAGAATATCGTTTCTTACACAACAATACTGTAAAATCCATATCCTCCAGATAGATTGTAAGCATCAAAGCCATGTTCCATCAAAATTCTTGCTGCATAATAGCTTCTTACCCCTGACTGACAATGTACTATTATTTTTTTTGATTTATCCAGCCTATCTAGATTCTGTCTAAGGCTGTCAAGCTCAATGTTTATTGAGCCTGTGATTTTTCCTTGAGATACTTCATATGGAGTTCTTACATCAAGCAATATATAGTCATTATTTTCAGCTAAAAGTGGAATATCATGCCAATGCACTTGTTTTACTATACCATTCATAATATTTTCTATAATATAACCAGCCATATTTACGGGGTCTTTTGCAGATGAAAATGGGGGAGCATATGCCAGCTCAAGCTCTGTTAAATCAAAGCCTGTCATCTTAGCTCTTATAGCGGTTGCAAGCACATCTATCCTCTTATCCACACCATCAAAGCCTACTATTTGCGCACCTAAAATTCTTCCGTTTTCCTTATTGAAAATAGTTTTAACCGTCATTGAAGAAGCTCCGGGATAATAAGTAGCGTGTGATGGGGAGATAGTAACAACTTTATCATAATCAATGCCAAGCTGTTTTATTTGCGATTCATTAAGACCGGTTGANGCAATGCTCATATCAAATAGCTTTAAAATTGCACTGCCCTGAACACCTTTGTAAACGCTGTTAATTCCGTAAATATTATCAGCTGCAATGCGTGCTTGCTTATTAGCAGGACCTGCCAGAGGAACATTACACCTTTTTCCGTTGATAAAGTTTGTTATTTCGATAGCGTCACCCACTGCATATATGTCATTATCCGAGGTTTGCATATGCTCATTTACAACAATAGCACCAATTTTATTTAATTCTAAGCCACAGCTTTTAGCTAAATCACTTTCAGGGCGAACACCAGCAGAAAGAATTATCATATCAGCAGTCAGATTTTCACCATTTGCCATAGTTATAGTTAAATTACCACTTGAATTTGTTTGTTTTTTTATGGATTTTACAGCGTTATTTAAATACAAATTAATTCCATTATATTGCATATAGGTATGTACAATAGCTGCTGTATCAAAATCTAATGAGGCAGACATAATATGGTCCGACATCTCTGCTAGAGATACGTCAATTCCTTTATGAGAAAGGTTTTCTGCCATCTCAAGNCCAATAAATCCACCACCAATTANTAAAGCAGATTTTGGCGAATTATTTTTNATAAAATCTGAAATTTTATATGTGTCGGGAATATTTCTTAGTGTAAAGACTTCATCAATAGTAATTCCATCAATAGGAGGAACGAGAGGCTTTGCACCGGGTGAGAGAATAAGCTTGTCATAGCTTTCTTCNTAAANTTCATTAGTATTAATATCTTTGATTTGTACTGTTTTTGATTTTCTGTTTATTGCGAGTGCTTCATTATTTATTCTGACTTCAATATTAAATCTTTCCTTAAAGCCCTGTGGATTTTGTAAGGTAAGATTGTTTTTATTTCTAATTGTACCACCTATGTAATAGGGAAGGCCACAATTAGCATANGATACATACTGTCCTCTTTCTATAATAATTATTTCTGCATTTTCATCGAGTCTTCTCAGCCTTGCTGCTGCTGTTGCACCGCCTGCAACNCCACCAATAATTAAAACTTTTTGTCCCATGTTTATTCCTCCATTGAAATATATAAGTATTTGCTTAATTACTTATATATAGTTTAACCGATAGTCAATAATTTGTCAATGTGTTTGTGAGAAAATCACAAAAAAATGCTCTTAAGGAAAANTCCTTAAGAGCAATAAACAGTATAAAAAAGTAAANTTATTAGTTAAAATCTCTTAAAACAACTTCATAGTCCTTACCACTTGCAGCTTCCATAATGGCATCAATAAGTTCAGTCTTAGCTACCTTAGCGTTATATCTATCAAAGAAACCGAAGCTTTCCTTGCTTGATGCAGTTGTAGAACCATTATCCCAAAGTATTGGTAATACACCATTTTTAACAGCTTGTTGTACTACATATTCTGTATAGTAAGTTCTGTATGGCTCTTCAACGCCCGCAGTAGCACCAAATTCACCTAAAATAACAGGAATCCCCTTGTCAATATAGGCTTCTTTAAGCTGCTTGTAAATATCAGCTATATAATCTTCTTGTCCCCATGTATCCACCTTAGCCGTATCAGTGGCATACTTTCCCCACTGAGAATATTGCCCTTCTAAAGCAGTTAAATACGGGTCATAATTATGCACTGATACAATAATTCTGTTTTCAATTGTATCCTTAGGCATTTCAAAGCCCTTTATTGTATATTCGATATTAGTATTATATCCAGGCATCAATAAGTGTCTTTCAGCATTATTTCCACCGGAAGCACGAACAATATTAACAAAAAGCTGATTTATTTCATTTGTTAATTCAAGGTATGATTCAGTCGGAGGAGCATATCCCTTATGGAATTCATTCATTGATTCAAAAATTAAGTAATCGGGATAATTTTTAAATCTTTCAGCAATTTGCTCCCAAATAATGCGATATTTTTTGAGCATTTCCTCTTTTTCAGCATCATCCTTAGGTGCGGGTGTAAGCCATGAATCGCCGGAATCTGCTCCATCATGGTGAANATTAATGATTGCGTACATTCCTTCATCAATTACATAGTTTACTACTTCATGAACTCTGTCAAGAAAGTTTTGGTCAATTGTATATTTACCATCATCACTTAAATGATTTAGCCATGAAACAGGAATCCTAATTACATTAAATCCAGCTTCCTTAACAGCTTTGATTAATTCCTTAGTTATTCTAGGGTTGCCCCAAGTAGATTCATCTACAACGATTTCATTATCTTTATCATCTTTTAATTTATCGAAAGAATCAAGAGCATTTCCAAGATTCCAGCCGACCTTCATTTCTTTAACAAGCTCAAGTGAAGTCATATCACGCATTGTGGTATTTTCCGGCTCGGAAGTATCGTATTTGATTTTTAAATAATCATCTACGTTAATAGGCTTTTTGGAATCGTTATCAGAAATAGAATTGTTACCAGAATCATTATTTTTTGAAGAATTGTCACCAGATTTACAAGCTGTAAGGCTTAAAATCATTACCACTGACAATATTGTAGCAAATAATCGTTTCAAAATAATACCTCCATTATTAATTTATCTAATTAATTGTATACGATTTCATAAAGAAAATCAATAGTAAAATTTTTTTTCGTGATTTTAAATAAATATTAGTTTGAAAATTTGTGATGTATACCGAAAGTGAGGCTGTAAAATATAGAACATTTTTTATACAGAATCATAATATGTATAAACGGAGTTTTGAATTAAATATCTAAGCTCCGTAGACGGTGCAAAGGTGGTTTATCCTGTAAATAGCTTTTGCAAGTGCTCGCAAAGAACACACCGTCTGCTTGATATAAAAGGAAATATGCAAAAGTGTATTTCTCAACAAATGCCTCCTTGTATTCCAAGGAGGCATTGAGCTTTATATAGATTATTTTTGCAGTTCATAAGCACGTTTTGTACAAGAGTTAGCAGCCTTTTTTACAATGCCCGTTAAATCATTGCTTAAAAACTCTTCAAGACCTGCGATAGTAGTTCCTCCGGGGAGGATACCTGCTGAATCAGTTCATCTATGCTCATTCCCGAGCTTGTAATCATTTTTGCTGAGCCTTCTAAGCTTTTAGCGAAAAGCTTTAATGCAGAGTTTTCATCGATATCAACACTCTTGGCATAATCGATAAAGCCCTTTGCAAATAAGTAGATAAAAGCAGGTGAGCTGCCATTTATCGCTATAATCTCTTTCATTTTATCTATTGGAATTTCAACAGCTAAGCCGCAGCTTTCAAAAATCGACATAGCAAATTTAAATTCACTTTCACTTACTTTATTATTTTTAGAAACTGCACTAGCACCTACTCCCAACATCATGGGAGTATTTGGCATGACTAAGATGACTTTTACATCTTTTAATGTGCGCTGTTCAATATATTCGGCTGAGATACCAGCACATATTGAGATAAAAACCGTTTTTTCAGTTACAGCATTCTTAATTTCGCTAAGCAAATCCTCGATATTCTGAGGCTTCACAGCTAAAAGAACATATGTACAGCTTTTTACAATGTCAATAGCTGTATCGGTGAACTTTATTCCTTTTTGCTTTAGCTCTGCATGACTTGAGCTGTTTTTATCATAAGCAAAAATTTTAATTTCCTTTGAAAAGTTACTGTTTAAAACACCGTTAATAATGGCTTTTCCCATGTTTCCGATGCCAATAACACCTAAAGTAATCATAATAGCCTTTCGTCATTTTTTATCTTTTTCGTACGGCAATTCTAAGCCGTTAGTTTCAATAATGCTTTCTAGCTGAGATACCTTTTCAGTCATGCTTGAAAGCTTTTCATTTGTTTTATTAATATCTTGATTTAACTTGTATGAATATGTAAATAAACTAGCTATTACTAAAAAGCTTAAGCTTCCGACAAGCACATATCCTTTTTTCTTTTTCACTGTCTTTGGTTGGTCCTGCTTAAATGAATTACTGATTTTTATGCTTGATTTTGCAAAAGCATAGTATATTATAGGTAAAACTATAAGCAAAAGCACTATATCCAGTGGTAATTGAATAAGATTTTTAATAACTCTTCCTGTGGCATATACCCAAAAGGTTTCGCTTTTATTGAGGTTTACATAAATGAAATATGAAGTCATCAGCAGATTGCAAATAACAACTACTGCTGATTTTCCTAAAATAACACGTGTTAAAAACCAGCCATCAGCCTTAAGACGTTTGGATAAGGGAAGCTTTTCACCGTCGGGATTAAAAAAGATTTTCCCCGGCTTTAGTCCATACAGAAAGAGTCCATAGAGAAATCCTGCCATAACCTCAACTAAAGTAAAGCGAATGTCAAAAGCTGCACCTGTTCTATTCACTAGAAAAAAGCCAAGAATATCAGTGATAAAGCCTGCCACAGCTCCGACAACTGGCCCGTAGAGCATACCTATTGCCGCAAGTGCTAAAAAGGAAAATGAGATTTTTAAATTCTCTGTTACGGGAATTGTAAATAGCTTTATTGCAATATTTAATGCAATAAGCATAGCTGTTGTAGAAATACAGCTAATTGATTTTGTTTCCCTTAGTGATTTAGGGAAAATGCCGAAAAATTTGGACAAAATAGCCATAATACCTCCTTTACGCAATACACAATAAAGAAGGAAGAGTATTCTGTCCTACTTTATATGTACAGCGAGATGCGAAATAAGAACCGCCCATTTAAATATGATGAATTAGTCTGAAATTCATTCGTACCAAGCGTTAAATTGAAAATTTAACGCAACCAGTACTAACAAATTCGCTCATACCGTCGGATTGTTCTGCGTCGAACAATCTGACAGCGTTAAATTGAAAATTTAACGCAACAGGTTCGTCCATGGGACAACTCTCCGTTCCCATAGCACTTTACGCTCTTATTTCTACTCTGTAATTTTTTTAATTTATGCAATGCAAAAAGCAGTTACACCATTAGTTAAAAGCTGATTTCATGAGCCAGCTTAAATAAATCCTCATCAAAAGGCTTTCTCATTTTTAACGCCTCTTGAATATCTACATCAATTACTTTATTATCCTTCATACCGATAACACGGTTTCCTATCCCCTTAGATAGTAATTCCACTGCATAGTATCCCATTTCACTTGCTGCAACTCTATCTCTTACAGTAGGTGAGCCGCCACGTTGAACATGGCCAAGTATTGTAGCACGGCTTTCAATACTTGTACGTTTTTCAATTTCCTTTGCAATTTCTTCAGAACCGCCAATTCCTTCTGAAACAATAACTATGAAGTGATGCTTTCCAGTTTTTAAGCAATCATTTATTTTAGCAATCAAATCATCAATGCTATATGGCATTTCGTTTGTAATTATATAAGTCGCTCCGCAGGCAATACCCGTATTTAATGCGATATAACCTGCATTCCTACCCATAACTTCAACTACTGAGCATCTGTCATGTGACTGAGCAGTATCACGCAGCTTGTCAACAAGCTCAACAGCAGTGTTCATAGCAGTATCGTAGCCGATTGTATATTCAGTGCAATCTATATCATTATCAATTGTGCCAGGAATACCAACGCAGGGAATACCTCTTGCTGATAAATCAGCAGCTCCTCTGAAAGAGCCATCTCCACCAATTGCAACAATACCTTCGATACCATTGTCTATACAGGTTTGCTTAGCTTTTTGCAAGCCAGGTTCATACCTGAATTCCTTACAACGTGCTGTATAGAGCATTGTACCGCCTCTTTGAATAATGTCAGATACGCTCCTTTGATTAAGCTCTATCATATCACCATTGATAAGTCCATTATAGCCTCTTTTAATTCCCATTACTTGAAAACCCTTGCGTATAGCAGACCTTGTAACAGCACGAATAACAGCATTCATCCCTGGGGCATCTCCGCCGCTCGTAAGGATACCTATTTTTTTAGCCATAAATTACCTCCAAGTTCTTTTATTCATTTTAACTCAATAATATTCTACTCCATATTTCAAATATAGTCAAGTGCTTTACAAAAAAATTATCACATTAGTTTTCGAAATATTATATAAATGTAAACGTTTTATTTTATTAAACTTTTATTTTATTTAACTATGATATTTTCTTTTGAGCATAATAGAATAAGTCTATCTAAAACATCTTTTTTGAGCAACACGCCGCTAATATTCTTTATTCCTTTGACTTCCTTAGTATCAGAAAAGCATAAATAAACCTTGTTATTTCCTTGGTTGTTTAACAATATAGTTTTTATATCGGCAATTTTTTCTTTTTCATAAGAGGCGACATTGATATAAAGCTTTTTGGGCAGATTTATATTTAGTGAATCAGCAGGCTCGAGCCTATTAGCAATAAGCTTTACTTCATCATCCTTGTACGATATTTTGCCAAATATAGCGAAAGCCTCGCCTGCTTTTAATTTAGATATATTTTTTTCATATATTTCGTTAAATAAAATAACTTCAAAAGTGCCGGTATTATCTTCAAATTCAGCAAAGCACATGAGCTTTCCGTTTTTTGTAGTATGCTGTTTTTTACTTAGCAGATTAGCTATTATTTTTATGCTTTGCCCATCTGAAAAGCACTTTTCATCTTCTGAAATAAGCTCACCCGCTGTTATAAATCCATTTGTCTTAATATATGCTCTGTATTTATCCAATGGATGTCCTGAAATGTAAATACCCATTGTTTCCTTTTCCATGGCTAATAAATCGTTACTATCAAATTCATCAGCATCGGGCATTTGATAGTAACTAATGTCATCATCAACAGCTTCTCCAAAAAAGTATATTTGCCCTTCTACATTTCTTTTTTGCTCATCGCTTACCTTTACTAAAATGTCCTCATAAGAAAGCATCATCTGCCGTCTGTTATGTGGTAAATTATCAAAAGCTCCACATCTGATTAAAGCCTCCACAGCACGCTTGTTTATATCCTGTCCAGCCATTCTTCTGCAAAAATCAAAAAGGGAAGTAAAGGGCTTTTTATCACGTTCTTTTATAATTGATTCTATAAATTTATGCCCCAAGTTTTTTACAGCTAATAGCCCGAATCTTATTCCTTTTTCTTCACTTGTGAAGACTGCAAAGCTTTTATTGATGTCGGGGGAAAGGACTTCAATCTTATTTTCTCTAACATCGGCTATATATTCTGCAAGTTTAGACATATTACCTAAAACACTTGTCATTAGTGCTACAAAATATTCCTTATAATAATGACAGCGTAAATAAGCAGTCTGAAAAGCAACTGTTGCATATGCGGCAGCGTGTGACTTGTTAAAAGCATAGGTAGCAAATGAGGAAATATCGTCAAATATTTTATGAGCAATATCTTCTGGCACACCGTTTTTTATAGCACCACAATTTGTATCCGTACCATAGACAAAGGCTGTACGTTCCTTATCCATTATTTCCTGCTTTTTTTTGGACATTGCACGACGAACTAAATCAGCTCTGCCATATGAATAGCCTGCCAAAACTCTGCAAATTTGCATAACCTGTTCTTGATAAACAATACAGCCGTAGGTAACATTCAATATATCCTTTAGAAGAGGATGGCGATATGTTATTTTAAATGGATTGTGTCTGTTTTCAATATATTTAGGGATAGATGCCATAGGACCGGGGCGATATAGTGAAATGACAGCTGTCAAATCCTCAATGCTGGTTGGCTGAAGTCGCATAATTACACTAGTCATACCTGTGCTTTCAAATTGAAAAACACCGCTTGTTTTACCATCAGTAAGCATTTTATAAGTTTGTTTATCATATTCATCTATCTTATTTATATCAAAATCATCATATTTTCTTTTAATTTCTTCAGTGCAATGGTGTATAACTGTGAGATTTCTAAGCCCCAAAAAATCCATTTTAAGCAGACCTAATCTTTCCAGATGTCCCATTGTATATTGTGTAACAATATCATTATCAGTTTTTTGGAGAGGAACATACTCATCGACAGGCTCTTTTGTAATAACTATTCCAGCAGCATGAACAGAGGCGTGACGAGGCATACCTTCAATTTTACGTGCAGTTTCAATAAGCTTATATATTTGTGGGTCGGAATTCATATAAGAAATAAGCTCTTTATTATGCTTTAAAGCACCTGAGATAGTGGCATTTAATGAAAATGGGATAAGCTTAGCAGCTTTATCTACCTTTCCATAGGGAAGTCCCATAGCTCTGCCAGCATCACGAATAGCAGCTCTTGCTGCCATTGTTCCAAAGGTAATGATCTGTGCTACATGATTTGAGCCGTATTTATTGATTACATAATCTATAACTTCTTGACGTCGTTCATTACAGAAATCTATATCAAAGTCAGGCATACTGATACGCTCTGGATTTAAAAATCGCTCAAAAAGCAGATTAAATCTCATAGGGTCAATTCCTGTTATACCCAGAGCATATGCACATAGGCTGCCCGCACCAGAGCCTCTTCCTGGGCCTACGGGTATATCTTGTGACTTTGCATAATTTACAAAATCAGCTACTATTAGAAAATAGTCAGTAAAGCCCATTTTTATAATTATATCTATTTCAAATTCTGCTCTTTTTCTTAAAGCTTCACTAATTTCACCGTATCGTGCTTTAATTCCTTTATAAACCTCATCTTTAAAATATCTTATATTATCCTTTACACCTTTTTTGGTAAACAACGGTAGCTTGGTTATACCAAATTCAAAGTTTACATTACAGCTTTCAGCGATTTTAACGGAATTTTCAATAGCAGCTTTTGGAAAGAGCATTGCCATTTCTTCATAGCTTTTAATATAAAATTCATTTGTGGGAAATTCCAAAGCACCGGGGTTATCGATAGTTGTATTAGTAGCAACACAGGTGAGAATTTTTTGCATTTCGGCATCATCTCTAGTAAGATAATGAGCGTCATTAGTAGCTACAAGAGGAATGTTTAATTCCTTTGAAAGATTGTATAAAAGTGGAAGGATACGCTGCTGCTCGGGAATGTTATGATTTTGTACTTCTAAAAAGTAATTCCCATCTCCAAAAATGCTTTTATATTTTAGAGCAACTTCCTTTGCATATTCATATGATGAATTGAGTAAAGCTCTATTTACTTCACCTGCAAGACAGGCAGATAAGCAAATGAGTCCCTCGTGATATTTTTCTAGCGTATCAAAATCACAACGTGGCTTTGAATAAAAGCCTTCAATAAATGCATTAGAAACAAGCTTAATTAAATTTTTATAGCCAGTGTTATTCTTACACAAAAGGATTAAGTGGTGAGGTGATGAATCAAGCTTTGCTTGCTTGTCAAATCTTGTGCGACGTGAAACATAAACCTCACATCCTATAATAGGCTTTACACCTTGAGCTATACATTCGTTGTAAAAATCAATAACTCCATACATTACGCCATGGTCTGTTATAGCAACTGCTTTTTGCCCGAGCGCTTTAACACGGGAAACAAGCCCCTTGATACGGCAGGCTCCATCAAGCAGGCTATATTCAGTATGAACATGAAGATGAACAAAATCATTTTTACTCATATTATTTTAAACCTTCGGCTATTTCGCAAATTTTTTTAAGTCTGTGATAAACACCACTCCTACTGATTGGTGGGGAAAGCAGCTCGCCAATTTCACGCAGTGACATATCTATATTATCAATCCTTAGCTTTGCTACTTCATAAAGCTGTGGGTCTAGGTAATTTTCTCCTTTAATTTCGAAAATAGTTTTTATAGCTTCAATTTGCTTTGCAGCGGCATTTATCGTTTTATCAAGATTCGCACTTTCGCAGTTTATGGTTCTATTAACTTTATTACGAAAGTCCTTATAAATTTTTGCACTCATTATTTCCATAGAAAAGCCTGATGCACCAATAAAGGTAAGAAAATCTTCAATGGCTTCACTTTCTTTTTGATAAATAATTATTGATTTTTTCCTCATGGCCTTTTTAGCATTAAGTCCATGTTCATTCATTATATTATATATACTTTCGGCTTTATTATTATCTGGTAAAGTTATTTCTAGGTGATATTCTTTTTCAGGGCTGCTGACCCAACCACAGACAATGAAGATTCCTCTTAAAAAGGCTGAGCTGCATTCATCACTACCATCAATAATAGCCCTGTCTACTTTATTATCACTATAAAAGAAGCTATTTTTTATTTTAATTTTTGAAGACTCATCAGGCTCAATAATTTTAAATCTTCCATTTTTTTCAGAAAAGCTGATTTGAGGAAAAAAACGAAGAATTAGTTTTTTATATAGATTTACAGCATCTTTAATTTCAGTGGAAAACCTTAAGTTCGGCTTTAAGGAATATAAAATCCCATAAAGCATAGCATTGTGATAATTAACNNTAATAGAGCTTATATCAGCAAGCTCCNTTTTAATATCTGAAGTAAATGACATAGTTCCGCCACCTTTTACAACTGTTTTGATTATGGTATAATTATATCATAAGTAAAAATATTATTCAATTGAATAGTTGGATTAAACGACTTTAGTAGTAAAATAATTTTTATAAAGTATTAATATGCTTTCACCAAATAGGGGGAAATAGCATATTAATGACTATGGAATGCTTTTTCCGATAAATAAAAAAAGGGAGGTATGGCTATGACAAAAAGCTTTTTATTTGTTGGTGGGGATTTACGCTCATTATATGCCGCAAAAAAGCTCAATCACAACTATAAGGTTAAAGCCTTTGGCTTTAGTGATACACAACTTGACATGAATTTTGATATTTTTGATAAATATGATAGTATTAAAGATGAAAAGTATGATTATATAGTGCTTCCTCTGCCAGCAAGCACTGATGAAAAGCATATAAATTCTCCTTATTATGAAGAAAAAATACCCTTTGAAATAATCTTTGATTATATAAAGGATAAGGGTACTGTTTTCGTAGGGAGGAGATGGAGTGCTTTAGAAAATATGTGCAGGGAGAGAGAGATTGAGCTAATTGATTATTTTACCAGAGAAGAGCTGGTTGTAATGAATGCGCTTATAACAGCTGAAGGAGCTGTTGAAATAGCATTGCAAAACAGCGGAAAGACTTTATTTGGCTCAAATGTACTTATTACAGGTTGCGGCAGAATTACAAAAAGCTTATTAAGGCTTTTGAGTGGCTTTGGTGCTAATATTACTGTTACTGCAAGAAAATTTGAGGACTTGTCTTGGGCAAGGATAATGGGCGCAAATGCTTTTCATATTAATGATACTGCAAAAAAATTAAGCAGCTTTGATATTGTCTTTAATACTGTGCCGGCTGCCATTTTTTCCGAGGAAGCTTTAGGAGAATTTAAAAGGGATTGNTTATTTATTGACCTTGCTTCAAAGTCTGGAATAGATGANCTTGAGCTGGCTAGGAAAATGGGCTTGAATGTTATATGGGCGTTATCGCTNCCGGGGAAATCAGCTCCAATTACAGCTGGTGAAATCATAGCCGATACTATTGAAAATATTTTAAGCGAAAGGAGCGGCTAATGTCAATTTTAAGTGAGGATATTCTTTCGAGAAAATTAAAAGGAGTGCGTGTCGGCTTTGCTATGTGTGGTTCATTTTGCACATTTTCAGAGGTTTTTCCAGTAATCGAACAGCTAGTGGCATATGAATGTGATGTTTTTCCCATAATGTCGCATATGAGTTATTCTACTGATACCAGATATGGCACAGCTGAATATCATAGAAATAGGTTTCAGGAAATAACNGGCAAGGAAATTATACATGAAATAACAACAGCAGAAGAAATAGGACCTAAAAAAATGTTTGACGTGCTTGTTGTAGCACCATGCACAAGCAATACATTAGCGAAAATTGCAAATGGCGTTAATGATACGCCNGTTACAATGGCTATAAAATCTCACATTAGAAATTTAAGNCCTGTTGTTTTAGCTATTGCTACAAATGATGCATTATCAGGNTCTGCTCATAATGTAGGTAAATTAATNAATAGAAAGTATATATACTTTACTCCTATGCATCAGGATAATTATATTACAAAGCCTAATTCTGTGCTTGCTTTTTTTGAGCAAATACCTGAGACAATTTATTATGCTTTAGATGAACAACAAATTCAGCCTGTTACTGTAATTGAAAAAGATAATTAAGTAAGTATAAATCGAGGGGGAGTATTCCCCTTGATTTGCTATTTAGAAGATAAAAAAGGGAAAGACTATGTGTAGCTTCTCCGAATAATATTTTTTAAGAAAAAAACATCACCTTACAAACGATTAAAAACGTTTTATAAGGTGATGTTTTTGGTGACCCGTACGAGAATCGAACTCGTGTCTCCGCCGTGAAAGGGCGGTGTCTTAACCCCTTGACCAACGGGCCTTGAGAATATTAAGTAAAAATAAAAGCGGACGGAAATTTTTATTTGCGTCCGCAACTGGTAGCGGCAATCGGATTTGAACCAATGACACCCTGGGTATGAACCAAGTGCTCTAGCCAACTGAGCTATGCCGCCATAAACATGTTTTACATCAGCGACGGATATTATTATATCATAGTTAAAATACCTTGTCAATAGTTTTTTGAAAAAAATTTTGCTTTTTGTAAAATAGTTTTTTAATTATGCAAATATACTTGATAAAAGCTTTATTTTAGCCGTTTTGTAATTGCTTTTTTTACAATAAAAACAAATTAAAGCGACTAAGCATTGGNTTAGCCGCTTTGATTAAAAGTTATTTCTTTTTACGTTTTTTACGTGTTGCCATCATGCTGGTAAATGCACCTGCAAATGGTATGATTGCAATTGACATTAATCCTGTTTTAGGATTATCAGTATCGGGATTTGTAGGATTAACAGGAGTTTCAGGATCCACTGGAACTTCAGGATCAACAGGAGTTTCAGGATCNACTGGAACTTCAGGATCNACTGGAACTTCGGGATCAACTGGAGTTTCTGGATCTGTTTTTCCTGCCAGTGAAATTGTAAAGCTTACGCTTAAACCATTATCAGTTGTGGCGAATATCTTAGTTTCACCATCGGATAGCAATGTTACAGAAGCTGTTACTTCACCATTACTATCAGCCTTCATAGCTGAATTATTAACCCATGCGATTGATTCATCTTCAGAGTAGAAGGAAACAAGAGAATCGCTTTCTGCTGGATTTACTAGTACTGTCAAGTCTACTGTGTCGCCGACTTTTTCAACAGTTACTTTCTTATCGCCTTGTGCAGATAGAGTTTTAGCTTCATTTTTTTCAGTTGTTTCACTCTTCTTGAAATCTATTGCTTGAAGAGTAAATACTACCTTTACATTCTTAGCTTCGGCATATTCACCGGTAAAGCTTACAGCTCTATTGTTGTTTACTGTTTCCTTAACAATACTTCCATCCCATCCATTAAGGGGATTTCCATTATCGAATACGCCGCCTTTAACAGGCTTTGTAAAGCTGCTGTCCGTTACTGTAAGATTTTTCCCATCTACAATTACTTGGTCAATGCGTATTTCAGCATAATTAACAGGAGAAGCAGTAGCATTTCCCTTAGTTACCTCATAATCCTTAATATATAGTGCTGTAAGGTTTTTGATGGACTTAACGCCTGCTTTTTTACCAGCAGAGGAAAGGTTGTTTGATATGTCAAATTCTACTGTATATTGTCCGTCGCCGGTAACGGTAATAGGGTTTCCTATTTCTGTTCCCCAATAGCTTAGCTCTTCATCATTATATAATGCGTGTAATGAAAGCTTCATTTCATTTACATCTGTAGAATCTACTACATTAACTTTTATGGTTTTAGCAAGCCCTGTTGAGGCTGTTATTGTAATATATGCACTGCCCTTACTTTTGCCTACGATTCTACCTACTGCATTGACGGTGGCTACATCTTCATTAGAAGAGGTATATGTAGCAAAGCTATCTTCACCACCAATTAATTCAGCATCGATATATGCTGATTTTGATTCTACTATTGTAAAAATATTTTTAGCATTAATTTCAGTTACAGGATTATCAGATTTTATTGCTTTAACTATAACCTTGATTTCCTTTGATACAGAACCGCTTTGTGAATATGCACGTATTGTAGTTATACCTATTCCTCTTGCACGAACTATACCTCTTGTAACTGTTGCTACATTTTCATCATCACTGCTCCAAAGAACGACATCATTAGTGTTTTCAGGTAAAGCTGTGGCTGTGATTGTTTTGTTATCATTAAGTGTTAATTCAAGTATCTCATCACTCAGAGAAATATCTGTGATTTCAATTATTTCTGGGTCTTTTTCCGTGTTTTTAAATTGAACAGTCTTTTTCTCTTCATCGGTTACAGGAAGATAAATGCCTCTTATATAAGCATCTATTACTTTTTTGAATAAAGGCTTAACCTCATGCCTATCCCAGTATGAAAACAAACCTGTTTCATAAGCACCCTTTGTGCCATAGCCTTGATCCCATGCGACAGGAACAACGCCAAGTGTTTGTGCAGCCTTATTGATTATTTCATGGAAATATGCACGAGAAACATCATTATAGCCTGATTCTGTATCATCTGCATATGTTCTTGTGCCAAACTCGCCCATAATTAATGGAACATTAAACTTTTTAGCAGCTGTTTTCATGTTATTTACTACTTCATAAACTTGATCGTAGGTAAAGTTTTTAGCTGTTGAATTTTTGTAAACGTGGAATGCAAACATTATTCTATTGTTTTCATTATATGCTGAATCGTCAGGAAGGACATAATCTTTATGATTTCCAGAGTTTGCATAGTGTGCTTTTACAGCAAGCCAACGATTAGCGTTGTTTGAGCCGGTAGCACGAACAGTATTTACAAAAATTTGATTTAGATTTACAATAACAGGTGTACTTAAATCAATTGCAGCAGCACTGTTTTTATTAGGGTCTGCCATGCTTGTTATTTCGTTCATTGATTCGAAAATCAAATGCTCATCATAATCCTTGAATCTCTCTGCAATATTACGCCATACATATTCATACTTTTCATATACTGAATCAATTTCATCAGAAGCTACTCTGAGCCAGCCTGATTGTTCTGCACCATCATGGTGAATATTAATCATTGCATACATATCAAGAGATACGGCATAGTCTACTATCTCCTGTACACGACTCATCCAATTTTCATTAATGGAATAGCCGTTTTCATCATCAATCATTGTACCCCAGGTTACTGGTATACGAATCATGTTATAGCCGGCATCGTGCAAAGCCTTAATATATTCCTTTGTAGTTACTGCACTTTGCCAAGCTGTTTCACTTGGTGTAAAGCCTGAATGTCCGTCTAAAGTATTTCCTAGATTAATACCTGCACCCATTTCATAAACTATCTCATCATTTGTTAGTTCTCTGAAGGGCAGTGGATTTCCTTCATCGGTTGAAGGAACAAATTGCAGCTTTGCTTTTACACTCTGATAGTCAATAAGCGCTTGCTTAAGTTGGCTTTGNGTGGAGCTTTGATTATCATAAACTGCTTTTGCTTTTGCCAAAGCGTCACTATAAGCTGCCCATGTATCAGCAGTGTATCGTGTGGAATCCATTTTTGCTGAATAATCAATTGAATATTTTAGTCTTGTTCTTGCTACCGCCGATTCATCAACAGGCTCTTCGTCCTTTGTTGTGCTTTCAGTTTTTGGAGTGGTGAATCCGGCGGGATAAACTTTTTTATTGCTAAAGCTAATTCCTACAAAAGAAAATTCTGTATCGGCAGTTCTTGCTTCAATAGTTAGAGTGAATTCCTTCATGTAGTCATTGTTCCAAGCAGAACCATCTTGAAGAGATTTGTTTAGGTTAATTGCTGGGAATACATAAATTCCTGTTCCTGCATTTCCAATAAGGTTATCTTGAATAATATTTCCTGATTTTTCAGTTACCTTAGTACCAACAAGATATTTACTAGATGCTTTTCCGATAGGTGTTCCTGTTGCATCATCGGGTCCCATTTTTATCATTGCATTAATCATGGAATTAGCATTTCCCTTAGTAATTTTTATGTATACTAAAGCGTTGCTTGCATCTTTCCAATCATTTTCAGTAAGTCCCTCTGCTTTTAAGTCTTCCTCAGTGATTCTCATTAATGTTACTGATTTTTTTGTTAGCTGCTTGTATGAAACTAATGTAACAACAGGCTCAGCCTGTACAAATGCTATATTAATACCTTTAACAAGCTTTTGAGTTTTTAAAGAGGCTTTTACCTTGTTAATATCAAGATATGCTGTATAAATTCCAGTACTCTCATCATATTCAGAATTTCCTATTGTAACAATATTATCTGCCCAACCGTCCCACTCTGAATCGAATGGCTGAATATTAAATATCTCAGTATCATTAGTTACAGCACCTGAAACTTTATATTCAATTTTGAATAAATCTCCGTTTGGAAGATCTCCATCTTGATTTGACTGAATATAACCACTGTATTGGTCGGTTACGTGATCGCTGCTATTGGATATAAGAATATTTCCCTTAGCAGTTAAAATATCCTTTTTCATCGTATTTTGTCCAATCATCTGTGTATTGTGGTGTTTCCGGCTCTGGCTCTGGTGTTGGCGTTTGCTCAGATGCCTTAACGAAAAAGTCAATCGAGCTTTGCTCATCATTAACCTTTAAATAAGCATTTTCACCGGTTGATATAGTTTTGCCAGCAGCTTCTCCCCAAATATTAGAAAATCCATTTTGATGCTGCTTTCCTATTTTTACAGTTTTGCTGAAAGGCAGCTCATATGTGTCATTTACTTTGATTGAAGTAAGCTTGGCTTTAATATCACTACCATCAATCACATCAAAGTATCCAATATTAGTCAAGCCCTCTGCCGGTGTGTCAAAAACAATATCAAGAGAGTATGATTTGTCTTCGCTTACTTCCAATGTGTTAGAAACTTCTTCATCATTTGCATTGATTTTTTGAGCTTTAAAAGTTAGCGTAGTTTTGTCACTAACGCCTGAAATATCAAAATTATATGTTATTTTTGATATTTCTGTTTTTGTGTCTGTGGTTTCAGCGGCGAATGTCTGTGTAAATTGAATGGATGAAACAGACATTAGTAAAGCTGTCACAGAAGCAACAAATCTTTTCAGTTTCATTTTGCCTCCTTTTGGTAAACGTTTACTTGAAATTTAAGTTATTAGCCTTATAAACTAAAAAGCTAATTACTATATCTCAGTATAAACGATTACAATTATTAATTCAATATGAAATTTTAATAAAAATTTTGAAAGTTTTTTGTGAAAATCACTAATAAAAAAGCCAAAATTATCTTATTTTAATATACAATATACAAATAAACTTAATTATTTACTTTTTATAAATAAATTTGTTATATCATTATACTTTAATGGGATCATCAAATATTTGTGATTGAATAACTTTTATACTTTGATTATAAAATTATTCAAAAAAAAATGAAAATATTATGGTTTATTCAGTATAACCACTTTATTTTTGCATAAAAAGGCTTGACAATTAAATTTAATATGAGTATAATTAGTGTATAAAATAAAAGCTACACCATAAAGATGTAACTTTTATATAGCGAAAATATTATAACTTAATGTAATTGCTAGTTATGTATTTGTATTTTTTAATTAGAGCTTGGTATGAACCTGCTGATTGTTCCTGCTATATTAGAAATAGGCATTGTTTGTAAATACACTTTTCCAGGTCCTGTTACCTTTGTGTTGAAAAAGCCTTCCCCACCTGCAATCATATTTCCTAGCCCTTTTACTGATTGGATTTCCATATTCACGCTCTCATCCATAACAGCTAAATAACCTGTATCTACAATAATAGATTCACCTCGAGCAAGGTTGTATTCGACTATGCTTCCATCTATTTCAAGAAAAACATAGCCATTACCTGAAAATTTTTGCATGATGAATCCTTCTCCACCAAAAAAGCCAGTGCTTAGTTTTTTCTGAAAATGTATGCTCATATCAACACCGTTTTCAGAGGCTAAAAATGCTGATTTTTGTGCAATTATGCTTTTGCTTGCTGAAACTTCTAGTGCAAGTATCATTCCAGGAAAGCTTGAAGCGAATGCAATCATACCATCTCCATTTACGGCTGTATATTTATTTTGGAAGATTGATTCGCCAGAGAATGCACGTGAGAACATTTTGCTAATTCCACCGCCTGCGTTTGTTTTCATTTCCATGTTTGGCGACATCCAGCTCATTGCACCTTTTTCTGTTTTCATGGTTTCACCATTTTCTAAATAACAGGTAACGACTGGCAAAGGGGTTCCACTTATTTCATAACGCATAATTAATTCTCCTTTTGATATTTAATATGTTAATTATAACATATTTTTATAGAAAGTAAATATTTTAGCTATAAATTTTTATTAAAGAAAGATTGATGCTCAATTGCATTAATATAAAATTTTTGGAGGTATAGTATGTCTGATTCACAAATAAAGAAAATTGTTTTAATGTATTCCGGAGGTTTGGACACATCAATTCTTATTCCTTGGCTTAAGGAGCATTATAATAATGCGGAAATTATTGCTGTTGCTGCTGATGTAGGGCAAGGTGCTGAGCTTAATGGCCTCGAAGAAAAGGCGAAAAAGACAGGTGCTAGCAAGCTGTACATTTTAGATTTGACAAAAGAATTTGTAGAAGATTTTATTTTTCCTACATTAAAAGCTCATGCTATTTATGAAAACAGATATTTGCTCGGTACTTCATTTGCAAGACCGGTAATTGCAAAAAGAATTGTTGAAATAGCTGAAAAAGAGGGTGCTGATGCTATTGCACATGGCTGCACAGGAAAAGGAAATGACCAAGTTCGTTTCGAACTTACTATAAAGGCGTTTGCCCCAGATATGAAGATAATTGCACCGTGGAGAACATGGGAGCTGAAAAGCCGTGATGATGAAATAGATTATGCTATTGCTCATAATGTTCCTATTTCAGTTTCTAGGGAAAATAAATATTCAAAGGATAAAAATATTTGGCATCTTTCACATGAGGGCTTGGACTTAGAGGACCCTGCAAATGAGCCTAAGTATAATGAAGAAGGATTTTTAGAGCTTGGCGTTTCCCCTGAAAAAGCTCCTGATAAGCCTACTTATGTAAGCATTGGATTTGAAAAGGGTATACCTGTGAGCTTAGACGGTGAAAAGCTCGACGGTGTATCGCTGATTGAAAAGCTTAATAAATTAGGTGGGGAAAATGGCATAGGACTTGCTGATATTGTGGAAAATCGTCTTGTGGGTATGAAGTCAAGAGGAGTATATGAAACTCCCGGAGGAACAATTCTTTACTACGCTCATGAAGTGCTAGAAACCCTTACTTTAGATAAGATGACAGCACGTACAAAGCAAAAATTAGCTATTGAATATGCTGATTTAGTATATAATGGGCAATGGTACACACCTTTGAGAGAGGCACTTGATGCCTTTGTAGATGTAACTCAGCAAACGGTTACAGGTGAAGTAAAGCTAAAGCTGTATAAGGGTAATATAATCAATGCAGGTGTGACCTCTCCGTACTCTCTTTATAGTGAAGAGTTTGCGTCATTTGATGAAGATGATGTTTACGACCAAAATGACAGTGCGGGCTTTGTAAACCTGTTTGGCTTGCCAATTAAGGTTAAGGCTTTACTCGATAAGGCTCGTGAAAATCAGTAGAACGTTTAAATGCAATTCCAAAAGGGGAAACTCTTTTGGTTTTGCGTTTTAAGAAATTATATTATTTAAATAGTTAAGCTTGAAAATCACAAAAAGAGGTATATCATGGCTAAAATGTGGGCTGGACGTTTTTCAAAAGAAGTTGATGAGGGAGTTAATGCTTTTAATTCTTCAATTTCCTTTGACTGGAGAATGTATAGACAGGATATAAAGGGCAGTATTGCTCATGCAAAAATGCTTGGAAAACAGGGGATTATTGCTCCTTCNGANAGTGAAAAAATTGTAGANGGACTTAAAANCATACTTAAAGATTTAGACAATGGAATTTTAGATATTGANCCTAATGCAGAAGATATTCATATGTTTGTTGAAGAGGTTTTAACTAAAAGACTTGGAGAAACAGGAAAACGTCTGCACACAGCACGTTCACGAAATGATCAGGTAGCTACTGATTTAAGGCTGTANTTACGTGACGAGATAGAAGAAATAATTGCTCTTATTAAAAAGCTGATAAATGTTCTTTGCGATTTAGCAAAGGAGAATAAAAGTACTGTTATGCCNGGATATACGCATTTGCAAAGGGCTCAGCCTATTACCTTTGCTCATCATTTAATGGCGTATGCACAAATGCTTTTGAGAGATATTAGCAGACTTAAGGACTGTAAAAAACGTATGAATGAAAGTCCTTTAGGCAGTGGNGCATTAGCGGGAACTACTTATAATACTGATAGATTTTATACTGCTGAATTATTAGGGTTTGACGGTGTTATGCAAAATTCTTTAGATGGTGTTTCCGATAGAGATTTTTGTGTTGAACTTTCAAGTGTAATTTCTTTGGTCATGGTGCATTTGTCTAGATTTTCTGAGGAAATAATACTATGGTGCAGTTGGGAATTTAAGTTTATTGAGCTTGATGATGCCTTTGCCACNGGNTCAAGTATTATGCCTCAAAAGAAAAACCCTGATATTACAGAGCTTATTCGTGGAAAAACAGGTAGAGTAATAGGCGATCTTAATACTTTATTAATAATGTTAAAAGGCACTCCTCTAGCATATAATAAAGATATGCAGGAGGATAAGGAGGCTGTCTTTGACGCTGTTGACACTGTTAAGCTTTGCTTAGAAACTTTTATTCCTATGATAAGTACAATGAATGTTTTAAAGGATAATATGCGAACAGCAGCAGCTAAGGGATTTATAAATGCTACTGATTGTGCTGATTATCTTGTAAAAAAGGGTATGGCATTTCGTACTGCTTATAAAATCACAGGTCAGCTTGTAGCCTTTTGTACAGAAAAGAATATTGTTCTTGAAGAAGTACCTTTAGATGTTTTAAAATCCTATTCTCAATTGTTTGAAAATGATGTTTATCAGGCAATTTGCCTTGATACCTGCGTAAATGAGAGAAAAAGCTATGGAGGTCCATCGCCTGAAAGTGTTGAGATTCAGATAAATTATGTGCTTCTTGCATTAAAGGAATAAATTGAGATAATTAAATTTATTTTTAAAAATAATAATTAATTGGGAGAAAAAATATGTCAGTGAAAATTTTTATAGACGGGCAAGAAGGTACAACAGGGCTAAAAATTTTAGAAAGATTTGAAAATAGAACAGATATTGAAATGCTTAAAATCCCTGATGAATATCGTAAAAACCGTGATGTGCGAAAGGAATTTATACACGATAGTGATTTTACATTTTTGTGCTTACCAGATGATGCCGCACGTGAGGCTGTTAAGCTAGCTGAAGGCTCTAATACTAGAATAATTGATGCATCAACAGCTCATAGAACGTTGGATAGCTGGGCATATGGCTTTCCTGAGTTGTCAATGGCACATAGGAAAAAGATTGAGAATTCCTCTAGAGTTGCTGTTCCCGGTTGTTATCCAACGGGTTTTTTAGCTGCTGTTTATCCTTTAATAAAAGAAGGGGTTATCCCTGAGGATTATCCTATTGTAATTCATGCAAATTCCGGATATAGTGGTGGCGGTAAATCTATGATTGCTCAATATAAAAAAACGCCAAGAGAAGATAAGCTAGGAAGTCCGTGGCAATATGCACTTAATCAAACACATAAGCATCAAAAGGAAATGAAAATAATTGCAGGTCTTGAATATACACCTATTTTTAACCCACAGGTTGGAGATTTTTATAGTGGAATGACAGTTAGCGTACCTTTGTATACAAGGCTGCTTAATAAAAAGCTTACTGTTAATCAACTTAAAGAAGTGCTAAAAAATTATTATAATGATGCAAAGCTAGTAAATGTATGTGATTATGATAAAAATGTAATCTTCGCACAGGAGATTTCGGGGAAAAATTATTTAGAAATTCTTGTTTTTGCCGATGAAGATAATGATAGGGTTTTGCTTATGTCAAGGCTTGATAATCTAGGAAAGGGTGCTTCCGGTGCAGCTGTTCAATGCCTAAATATTATGATGGGGATTGACGAAACAACAGGGCTGGTCTAAGCTTTCTAAGCTTTTATTAAAGAGGTATTTATGATTAAATTTGATGAATTTGAGTTTGTTGATGGTGGAGTATGTGCTGCTGCTGGCTTTTATGCTAATGGAATTAATGTTGGTGTGAAAAAAGGCAGTACAAAAAAGGATTTAGCTATTATTTACAGTGATGTAAAATGCAACGCTGCTGCTTTATATACTCAAAATAAGGTGAAGGGTGCTCCTATTATAGTTACTCAGCAGAATTTAAAGGACGGTAAGGCACAGGCCATTATTGTAAATAGCGGAAATGCCAATACCTGCAATGAAAATGGTATTGAAATTGCTGAAAAAATGTGCGAGCTTTCAGCTAAGGAAATGGATATTTCTAAAGATGATATTATAGTGGCATCAACTGGTGTAATAGGACAGCCACTTAATATAGATGCTATTGAAAAGGGGATACCTACGCTTGTAAAGAGTCTTTCTGCTAGTGGAAGCTTAAATGCTTGTCAAGCTATTATGACAACCGATACTAGGGAAAAACAAGTGGCAGTTGAAGTTAATATTCAAGGCAGACGTTGTTATATAGGAGGAATATCAAAGGGTAGTGGAATGATTAATCCTAATATGGCTACAATGCTGGCTTTTTTAACAACTGATGTGGCAATAAATAACGAGATGCTTAAAAAAGCATTGAAACGTGTAAATGACATTACTTATAATATGGTAAGTGTAGATGGAGATACCTCTACTAATGATATGGTTTGCATAATGGCATCGGGTAAGGCGAATAATGATGAAATAATAAAGGAAGACAGCGATTATGAAACCTTTGTAGGCGGCCTTTATGCAGTGATGATGAATCTAGCACGTGAAACAGCCCGTGATGGAGAGGGTGCTACAAAGCTGCTAGAATGTTTTGTAATAGGTGCTCCTGACGATGATACGGCAAAGGTAATTGCAAAAACAGTTATTTCTAGTTCGTTATTTAAGGCGGCAATGTTTGCCAGTGATGCAAATTGGGGCAGAATTCTTTGTGCTATTGGATATGCACAGGCAGAATTTGATATAAGCAGAGTTTCTGTTGAGCTAGCTAGTGATTTAGGTAAAATAGTTGTTTGTGCAGAAGGTTCGGGCATAAACTTTTCTGAAAAAGCAGCTAAGCAAGTTCTTAGTGCTGATGAAATAAAAATATTAATAGACCTTAAGGATGGAGAAGGCAAGGCTGTTGCTTGGGGCTGTGATTTGACTTATGATTATGTTAAAATCAATGCCGAATACAGAACATAATGGACGGTAGAAAAATGATTATTAATAATGAAACAAGGGCTAATATACTAATAGATTCACTCCCGTATATTCAAAAATACAATGGGAAGATTGTTGTTGTTAAATACGGTGGAAATGCTATGACTGATGAAAAGCTTAAACAAGCAGTTATGTCCGATATAGTGCTTTTAACCTTGGTGGGAATAAAAATTGTGCTTGTACATGGAGGTGGTCCTGAAATAAATGATATGCTTAAAAGAATTGGAAAGAAAAGCGAATTTATTAATGGACTGAGATACACTGATGAAGAAACAGTAGATGTTGTACAAATGGTTTTAGCAGGGAAGGTAAACAAGGATTTAGTTTCGCTTTTGCACAGGAATAAGGGAAAGGCACTCGGTCTATGCGGACTTGATGGGAATATGATAGTCTGTGAGCAGCTTGATAAAAGTTTTGGTTTTGTAGGCGAAATTAAAAAAATAAATTCAGATATTATTAATAATACACTTGACAATGGCTATATACCTGTTATTTCTACGGTAGGAACAGATGAAAAAGGACAGGTATATAATATAAATGCTGATACAGCAGCGGCAAGAATAGCAGCAGAATTAGGTGCTGAAAACCTTATATTAATGACTGATATCAAGGGCTTGCTTGAAAATAAAGATGATGAAACCACTCTTATTAAATCTGTTGGAGTGAGTGAAGTACCTTATCTTAAAAAACAAGGTATAATTCAGGGCGGCATGATTCCTAAGATTGATTGTTGTGTTGAGGCTGTAAGGCGAGGCGTAAAAAAATCTATTATTATCGACGGAAGAATACCACACTCTATACTTATTGAATTATTTACAAGTGAGGGTGCAGGGACTATGATAAGCTAGGACTTTGAAAGGTAAAATATGAAAAATTCACAGGATATTATAAATTCATATGAAAAAAATGTAATGAATACCTATGGAAGATTGCCTTTGGCTTTAAATAAAGGTGAAAATTCAAGGGCTGAAGATGCTGATGGTAAAAAGTATATTGATTTCGGCTCAGGCATAGGCACAAATTCCTTAGGATTTTGTGATAAGGATTGGGTAGATGCTGTTTGTACTCAGGCTAATAAACTTCAGCATACTTCAAATTATTATTATAATAGTCCAAACGCTGAATTTGCTGAATTATTATGCGATAAGACAGGATATAAAAAGGCTTTTTTTGGAAATTCTGGTGCCGAGGCCAATGAATGTGCTATTAAGCTTGCTAGAAAATACAGCTTTGATAAATATGGCAAGGGCAGACATAATATAATTACTTTAGAAAATTCATTTCATGGAAGGACCTTAGCGACAATTTCAGCTACTGGGCAAGAGGTTTTTCACAATTACTTTTTTCCTTTTGTAGAAGGATTTATTTATTCAAAAGCAAATGATATTAATGATTTAAAATCAAAACTTGATGGAAGTATATGTGCTATAATGCTAGAATATATTCAAGGTGAGGGTGGAGTAATTGCGTTAAATCAGGATTTTGTAAATGAGGTTTATAGAATTGCTGAGGAAAATGATATTTTGGTCATTGCCGATGAGGTTCAGACAGGGGCAGGAAGAACAGGTAAATTTTTAGCTGGCGAATATTTTTCTAAAAAAGCAAATATCACCACAATGGCAAAGGGAATTGCTGGCGGCTTGCCTATTGGTGTTTGTTTGGCAGATGAAAAATGTGGTGAGGTATTGACTAAAGGCACTCATGCCTCTACCTTTGGTGGAAATCCAATTTGCTGTGCAGGTGGGGTAGCTGTACTGAAAAAGGTTAATAATTCCTTTTTAAAGGAGGTTAGTAAAAAGGCTGAATATATACGCAAAAGGTTGCTTGAAATACATGAAATTGAGTGCTTATCAGGCATGGGACTGATGATAGGCATAACCTTAAAAACTAAAAATTCAGCTGAAATATTAAGCAAGGCTTTGGATAATGGCTTGATGGTGCTTACAGCAAAGGAAAAGCTAAGACTTTTACCTCCCCTTACAATTACTTATAAGGATATAGATGAGGGAATAAATATTTTAAAAACATTATTAGATTAAGGCTTAAAAAAGGTGTTTGGATGATTAATGTTTTAATTGTAGGTGCAGGAGGATTTTTAGGAACAGTATTTAGGTATTTATTAGGTCTTATTCCTTTGCCTGTTGATTTTCCTTTTATCACCCTAGGTATGAATTTTTTAGGCTCATTTATTATAGGCTTAGTCTATGGTTTTTCAATAGATGGAGTTTTATCATCTAAAAAAACTTTGTTTTTTAAGACAGGTTTTTGCGGCGGATTTACAACGTTTTCATCTTTTTCATTGGAAGCTTTTAATCTAATTGATGAAAAGAAATATTTACTATCAGGAATTTATATTTTATTAAGTATTGTGCTATGTATTTTCGGCACATTTTTAGGTGTGCTTTTATCAAGAAAAATAAAAACTTTTTAAATTAATAGGAGAGTGCAATGAAACATTTATTAAAAATGCTTGACCTTTCGAAAGAAGAAATTGTTGATATTTTAAATTTAGCAGATCAGTTAAAATATGAGCTTAAGCATGGGATTCCTCACCACATTTTGCAGGGGAAAACACTAGGAATGATATTTCAAAAGGCATCAACAAGAACAAGAGTATCATTTGAGGCGGGTATGTATCAGCTAGGTGGGTATCCACTGTTTCTATCCTCTAGTGAGCTGCAAATTGGAAGAGGAGAGCCAGTTCAGGATACTGCTAGGGTGCTTTCACGCTATATTGATTGTATTATGATAAGGACTTTTGAGCAAAATGAGGTTGAAGATTTAGCTGCTTTTGGAGATATTCCTGTAATTAATGGTCTTACTGATTTTTCTCATCCTTGTCAGGTGCTTGCTGATTTAATGACTATTCGTGAATATAAAAACAAGCTTGAGGGCTTGAATTTGACTTACATCGGTGATGGAAATAATATGGCAAATTCACTTGCTGTCGGCTGCTTGAAGGTGGGAATGAATGTTACTCTAGCCTGCCCACAGGGCTATTATCCTGATGAAAGGGTTTTGCAGTTTGCAAAAGAATATCCTAATTTTAAGATTGTTAATTCTCCTAAGGAAGCTTGTATTGATGCTGATGTTGTCATTACCGATGTCTGGGCGTCAATGGGTCAGGAGAAAGAGGCGGAAATTCGCAGAAAAGCTTTTAAGGGTTATCAGGTCAATGATGAAAATTTATCCGTTGCTAAGAGTGATGTAATTGTTTTGCACTGTCTGCCGGCACATAGAGAAGAAGAAATAACTGCAAAGGTGCTAGAGCAACACTCTAAAGAAATATTTGACGAGGCTGAAAACAGGCTTCATGCACAAAAAGCTGTACTTGTAAGATTAATGGATAAATAAAACACGTCATATTATACAAAATGTTGTGTTGATTTTTGTACCATTTTACAAATAGATATTCTTGCAAAAGTTGTTTCGGTATGATATAATATATTCACATTTGATTATGTTTAACTAAATTCTTATTTTATTTGAGTTAAAAACTTTGCTTTTTTAATTTTTTTTGGTTAAAATGGTTAAATCATTATCAAAATACTTTTTTACGCATTTTTTATTATTTTTAGGAGGTCTGAAGATGACGGGTTCTGCCATCGTAAACGATAACACAACATATAACGCACCAAAAAATGCTATGCTAAGCTCCAAGAAAAATATTTTTGCTGGTACAGCAGTTATTATCGGTACTCTTGTTGAGTCTGTTTTGGCATTTATCTTTTTATTCTATCCGTTTTATATCAAAACAGTGTATAGAAGTGCAAAAGCGCTAACAGCTGGAGGAAATCCTGCAAAGGTTGTTTTCTTCAAAAATATTTTTATTTCAGAGGCAGAGGCTAGTTCGGCACCTTATATTGAGATAGGCTTATCCAGTACAATACTGCAAATTGCATTATTATATTTGATTTTTGCTGTATTACCTATCGTTATGGCTGTTATACATATGAAAGGGGCAAGCTTTACAAACTCCTATTTTGTTATTAATTATATCTCAAAAATAACGATTTCATTAATTCCTTTTATTATTCCTTATGCTAATTTGGTGGATAAATCCTTTAAGAATAGGTTTTTATATCTTAAAATAGCTTCAGCTGTTGTTTTAGCCATTGCCTTTATAGGTTTAATTTACTTTTATATTCAAAAATACAAGGCTGAGCTTAGTTCAAGTGTACTTACAATATCTGAAAAGAGTGCTATTAAGTCAAGAATTAAGATAGGTATTTTCTTATTTGCTGGAAGTGTTGGCTTTTTAGTTTTACACAGGATTACAAGATTTTTTGTGACAAAAGAAACTACTTCATTCTTTTTAGGATGGGATAATACTGCTGTTACTCAAGGGTGGGTATATGTACTTGCTTTTGTTGTTATGCTAGTTTCAGTGCTTTCTTATATTTCCGGTAAGGAATTTGGAGTTTTTCCTATTGCAACAATAGCTTTAGGATTCTTGATTTCTGATATTGTAGCTTTTCTAGCAAGAGTTAAGG
>JGI24708J26588_10000582_pt1 | contig 29667 bp, 23 predicted proteins | sample BioPla1DNA2_FD_26588 | JGI IMG/M metagenome (IMG submission 26588) | reverse complement strand
TAAGACCATATATAGTTCGCGAAAACAGGATGTCTTATCTACTTCGATAGTATATCAAATTTATTTGTTATTGAATACTATACTTTGTCAACAGTCTGAAATCTACCGATTGGTAGATTCTATTTACTCTTAATATATTCATCAATTGCTTTTGCGGCTTGTTTTCCTGCACCCATTGCAAGAATAACTGTTGCTGCTCCTGTAACAGCATCTCCACCAGCAAATACACCAGGTTTTGATGTCGCACCTGTTTTTTCATCTGCAATAATACCACCCCAAAATTCTGTATCAATATCAGGAGTAGTATTTTTTATTAATGGATTTGGAGATTGTCCAATTGCCATAATAACTGTTTCACACTTCAACTCTTCAATTGCACCTTCTACTGCAACTGGACGCCTTCTTCCAGAAGCATCAGGTTCTCCTAATTCCATCTTTTGAATCTTAATACCTGTAACCCATCCATTTTCATCAGCTAAAATTTCAGTTGGATTATTTAATGTTTTAAAAATAATACCTTCTTCTTTAGCATGATGGATTTCTTCTAAACGAGCAGGCATCTCATTTTCAGAACGTCTATATACAATATAAACATCCTTAGCACCCAAACGTTTTGCACTACGTGCAGCATCCATCGCAACATTTCCACCACCAACTACTACTACACGCTCACCTACATTTACTGGTGTATCAACATCAGGAAACTTATATGCCTTCATTAAATTAACACGTGTTAAAAATTCATTTGATGAAAAAACACCGTTATAGTTTTCTCCAGGTATTCCCATAAATTTTGGAAGTCCAGCACCTGTACCAACAAATACTGCCTCAAATCCATAATCTTCCATTAGTTCATCTATAGTTAATATTTTACCAATAACCATATTTGTTTGAATATCCACTCCACTTTTACATAAAAGATTTATTTCAGATTGAACTAAACTTTTCGGTAATCTAAATTCAGGAATCCCATACATTAAAACTCCACCAGGTACATGAAACGCTTCAAATATAGTTACTTCATAACCAAGCTTTGCAAGATCTCCTGCACAAGTTAAACTAGCAGGACCTGATCCAACCATTGCTACTTTATGACCATTAGACTCAACTTTAAAAGCTACTTCACAAGAATTTTCCATATGATAATCAGCCACAAATCTTTCTAATCTTCCTATTGCAACTGGTTCTCCTTTTATACCACGTATACAAACTCCTTCACACTGTGTTTCTTGTGGACACACTCTACCACAAATTGCAGGTAAAGAATTTGTTTCAACTATCTTTTGGTAAGCCTCTTCAAATTTCCCTTTTGCAACTAGTGCAATAAACTCAGGGATTTTAACTCCAACAGGACATCCTTTCATACATGGTTTTTGTTTACATTGAATACAACGTTTTGCTTCTTCTATAGCCATTTCAGGTGTATACCCTGTAGTAACTTCTAAAAAGTTTTTGTTTCTAATATTAGGATCTTGTTCAGGCATTGGGACCTTTGTTAAACTCATATTTCTAACCACGATGTACCTCCCCAGTTAGCTTACAAGCATATTCAATAGATTGTTGTTCAGCTTTTTTAAACTGTTTACTACGCATTATTGCCTCATCAAAATCAACTTTATGACCATCAAATTCTGGTCCATCTACACATGCAAATTTAGTCTTTCCATCATAAGTTAAACGACAACCACCACACATACCAGTTCCATCAATCATAATAGAGTTCATACTTACAACTGTGTGTATTTCATAAGGTCTAGTCATTTCACACACACTTTTCATCATAATAAGTGGTCCTACAGCTACTACAAGCTCATATCTTTTACCTTTATCAAGTTGTTCTTGTAATACATCTGTCACAAATCCCTTTTTCCCATTAGAACCATCATCTGTAATTACATAAAAATTATCAGAAACTTCTCTCATTTCATCTTCTAAAATAATAATATCTTTATTCCTAAACCCAGCAATAATATCTACAATAGCACCTTTTTCATGTAAGCATTTAGCTTGTGGATAAGCAATTGCATTTCCTAGCCCTCCACCTATAACACAAACATTTTTACCTTCATATCCATCTAAACATGATGGATTACCTAAAGGTCCAACAAAATCTTGTAAATAATCTCCTGTTTTTAATTTATCCATATCTTGAGTTGTCTTACCAACAATTTGAAAAATAATTGTCACTGATCCTTCTTCAATATCAGTTTTTGCAATTGTAAAAGGTGTACGCTCTCCATCTTCATTAACACGTAAAATAATAAACTGTCCTGGTTTTGCTTTACGTGCTATTAGTGGTGCTTCTATACGCATCATACCTATAGTCGGATTTAAATTTGTTTTTTCAATAATTCTATACATATGTAAAACTCCCTTTATTTCTAAACCTTAATGCAAAGTATAACATAGCATTATCAAAATGTTTCAAAAAAATAAATGTTTTAAATTAAAATAGCCATCAATACAATAAATCGTATTAATGGCTGTGCTTTAAAATAGTTTCTAAAATCTAACATTCATTAAATCTATTCGTTTATTTTTTCTCCTATTTTAAACAATGGAGAATCTAGAGTTACATCTGATTCAGGTAAAGGCTCATAATAATCATCAGTAATATTAACCTTTAAACGATATTCTTCAGGAATCCCTGCCTGAAAATCATTAGGATCTTCAATTTCTGTATCTTGTTGTTCAGATACTGTTTTTTCTTTATTTGATTTTGTTTTTGGAGGTGGTTCTTTAAAAGAACAAGCCATCATATTAATAATGAGTAGCAAAAGGATAAATAACACTATTTTTTTCATTCTTAACTACCTCCTTCTAACTGTTCAACACTGGTGATACGAGAAAAAATCATGTAAGTAAATACTTCAGGCTCTTCTGGAGAAGGATAAGAATAAATAACTAATTGTCCTGCATAATCTAACCCACTATTTTCAGGAATATAGTTTGCATCAAACTTACTAAAATAAGGTGTAATTGGATTTGGATTTTTAAAATATATGTATTTACCACCAATAACACGATAGCGAGTTATAGGAGCACGTATTTCCAATTTTTCAGAAACTTGATACAATACCCCATCTTTACCAAAACTTATAATAAGACGAGTATCTCCTGTTGTACTTCCCGCCATAATATCATTATTAGATAACTCTACACGGAAAAAATCATAATCAGGAACAATTACCAACATTTTATCCAATACCCAATCACCAACCATCTTTTCTTTTGAGTATATTTCTACTTCTTCCTCTACATCAAATTCAACATGATTACCCGGTCTTACAAAAATAAGTCCTTGTCCTGAAACATCAATCAAACCTCCATCTTGATTTTCAAGTACAATCTCAATCTTAAGAGAAGGGTCAAAGTCCAACCATAAAGTATCTGGTTTTCCAAAATCTTTTTGTCCAGGAGTAAAAATTACATCACCTTCAAAATCTTGATATTCATTATGTAAATGATATTTACCATCAGATATTTCTAAAGTCCAATTTGAGTCCTGTTCTGTTTTGCCATCGATAATCCATTTGCCTTCATAATTACCTAAATCTCCACTATAAGGATCTGGATGTGGTTGAGGAGAATCTGCTTGTACAAGAATAGGTATAAAAAGTGTTACCAGCAGGATGAGAAAAATTTTAATTGTTTTTTTCATACATCAAAACTCCTTTCCAGTCTCTTTAAAATACATTTGATTAATAGATATTTATAAATTGTTATATCTATCATAGAGTAGATGAAAAGAATCGGTCACTATAATTTATATAATCTATAACTCTAAAATAAATTGAGTATGAAACTCGTATTAGACCTTAAAATGTTGTTTTAATTATAAATGTAAATTATTGTTGTATTAAACTAATTGATATCTCTTGTTACTTAAATTTTATCATACAAATAATATTTGTAACAATAATGATTACATAAGGTTTAATCAAATGTAATGAACATACGTCTTAATATAATTTATATATTTTTTCCAAGATAAAAATCCTCAATTTAAACAAACTGAGGATTAATTTATCAATACTATTGATTGTTGTTTTTATTTATTATCATTTATGATATCAATTTATACTTTTTTTCTATCATCATTATTTAAGCATAAATATTGTATTATTTGATTTTTATTCAAGTAAGCAAAAAATAAAAAAGTTGCGATATTATGTGCAACTTTTTTATCTCCATCTTCTCTTTCCAATATCCACCATAAATACTATATCATATTTTACAAAATAAGTCTAAAAAAATACTAATTTGTTAGAAAAAACTAATAATAAATTTATAAAAGTTACCCAAAACAATATTTAATCATAATAAAACCGCATATCTATGCGGTATTTTTATATTTTGGTGGAGTTGAGGGGGATCGAACCCCTGTCCAAGAGTTGTTCCACATTTAAATGTCTACAGTTTATCTTGCTATTAATAAGACGATTAAACGAAGCAAGCCAACAATAACCGAATTTGCTTGTAAAGATTGTCGGGCTACACCACCAAGCTTGGCTTTGCCTTATTCATTATTTATACTCTACTAATATCCTAATGACAAAATAATAGTAGGAAGCTGCAATCCTCTATTTGGGACTATTAAGCAGCAAATGCTAATCTATTGTTTCCGTTTATTTTGTTTTGGTAATTAGGTCACCACTCCACTGCAATTTAAATCAAACATAAACCTGTCGAATCCAAGACAACCCCATATTTGTTGCACTCATAATATAGCACAACACATATAAATAAACAAACATTTAACTATTTTTTATAGCCAAGTTTTCTATCAACAATATTAATTAATTCTTCTCCTTTTGAATATCTATTAATATTATCAATCGCAATTTCTACTACTCTTTCTAAAGTATAATCCATACTATAATTACCAGATACATGAGGTGTAATAATTACATTTTCAAATTGCCACAATTTAGAATTAACTAAAAGAGGTTCAGGGTCTACAACATCTAAACATACACCTAATAAATGATCTTCCTCTAATGCTTTTATTAATCCATCAGTATCTACAGTCTTACCTCTACCAACATTTATAAATACTGCATCTTTTTTCATTTTCTTAATTCTATTATAATCAAATATTTTATCAGTCTCTTTTGTATGAGGTAAAGATAAAGCAACAATATCAAAATCACCTATTACATCATCAACATTATCAAAAGTATAAATATTATCTATATAATCAGGTTTTTCAGAAATTGTTCTTTTTACACCACTTACATTACAGCCCAAAGCTTTCATTTTTCTTGCAAAAGTATAGCCAATATCACCTAAACCAACCACAAGAACATTACTACCATATACCCTTTTAACTTTACCTAGATATTCCCATGACCTATAAATCTTGTTATCAATATATTCATGAAATCTTTTATAAAGTGTAAATACTGCAGCTATCATATATTCCGCAATAGCTTCTCCATAAGCTCCAGTAGAATTGGTAAGTATTATATTTTCATCAATATCTAAAAACTTCTCAACTCCTGCACTTTCAAAATGTATCCATTTTAGATTATTAGGTTCTTTAAGCAATTTCATTGTTAAATTACCAATTAAAACATCAAATTCATTTAATTTTTCTAACGTTACTTCTTTTCTATTACAAAAAACTAAATTAACACCCTTACATTCATCAATCATTTTTTGTTTAAGACTTTCATCTACTTCTATTAAAATAAGTATATTTAACATTTTAATCACCCTCATTTAACCTAGATTATACCATGTATAATTAATGAATTTTGATAAATACATATGATATAATTATGTTGTTAATGGAGGACTTAAATATGGGAACTTTTAAAATTAGTTTTATATTATTAATTGTTGTAGCAGTATTATTAGTTGCTTATGCAATAAGTACTTACAACAGATTTGTATCTTTAGGAAATAAAGTTGATGAAGCATATTCAACAATGGATGTTTATCTAAAGAAAAGATATGATCTTATACCTAATATTGTAGAAACAGTAAAAGGTTATGCAAAACATGAGTCACAAACTCTAGAAAATGTAATTGCGGCTAGAAATAAAGCACTAACAAGTGCAACTCCTGCAGAAAAAGCAGAAGCTGAAAAAGAATTCTCAGGAACATTATCTAGACTATTAGCTTTAACTGAAGCATATCCAGAATTAAAAGCTAATACAAACTTTATGGAATTACAAGGTCAACTAACAAATATGGAAGGCGAAATTGCTAATGCAAGAAAATACTACAATGGTGTTGTTAAAACATTCAATACTATGGTAGAAAGCTTCCCAAGCAATATACTTGCTGGAATATTCAATTTTAATACACAACCATTGTTCACTGTTACTAGCGAAGCTGAACGTGAAAATGTAAAAGTACAGTTTTAATATATCGCTTTTAGCGATATTTTTAGGAGGTTAAATATGAAATTTATAAAGAAAACATTGATAGTAGTTTTAACCTTATTACTTTCAACTACATTTTTTACAAAAAATACAAATGCTACAGACCAAAGATTTTCTTTTAGTAATGTAGATGTTGTAATTGATGTTTCAGAGAAAGGTGTTTTTACTGTTACTGAAACTTTTGATGTTGATTTTTATGAATCTATGAGAGGGATTTATATCAACATCCCAACAAAATACACAAACTACACATGGCTTGTTGATGGTAAACAAATAGTAAAAGATTATTTTTGGCCAGTAAGCAACATAAAAATATTATCAAATCACAATTCTTATATTGAAAGAAATTCATATGGTGTATCCATCAGATTAGGTGATGCAGATCGTTATGCTAATAAGCATGAAACATATAAGATTCAATATAAAATTCATTCAACTGACTTAGACTTAGGTGGATTCCAAGCATTTTATTACAATATAGTTGGAGATAAATGGAACAATGATATTTATAATGCAACTTTCACTATAAATATGCCAAAAGAATTTGATGAATCTAAAATATATTTTTATACAGATGGTACTAATTTAGATCCAAACTTCAAATATGAAGTAAATGGAAATACTATAACAGGTTCATTAAATACAACCATAAATTATGGTAGAGGTATAACAATTAAATTAGATTTACCAACTGATTATTTTGATTTTTCTAAAAGTAATACACCTTTAATAATCACAATAATTTCTTCAATATTATTAGCCGCATTATCTTTCTTTACATGGGCTAAACATGGAAAAGATGATGAAGTGATTGTTACAGTAGAATTTGAAGCACCAAAAGAATTATCAAGTGCTGGTGTTGGTTATGTAATGAAAAATAGTGCAACAACTAAAGATATTGCATCATTATTCTTAGAATGGGCAAACAAAGGTTATATAACAATCTCAGAAAAAAATGATGAATTAGTATTTAAAAAAGTTAAAGAAATCGATCCAAATGAGCATTCTTATAATGTAAATTTCTTTAATAATATCTTTAGAAGAAGACCAATTATTACTACAGATGATCTTGATGATAAATATAGTGATTATATGACTGCAGTATATGGAGTCACAAAATATTTTAATGAAAAAGATAGAAGACTTTATTCTCAAGCATCAATTGGTTATCAAATTCTATTTACTTTCTTATCAATATTACCAATAACAATTATTAGTGGATATTCTTTATATACAACTTATTATGATGCAGCAACAGCTCTTATTGTATCTGCTTTTATTGGAGGCGCATTATTACTTAGTTTTGGTTCTATAATTTATTTAATTAAAAACTTTAAAGGTACTTCTTTAGGTATTAAATTAGGGATATTAATACTTTCGATTTCATTTATTATGTCCGCTATTTTTGGAAGTATGTTTATAATGACTTCCGCAAATATATCACCTACATATTTTATAATTATATGGATATTAACATTTATAACTATAATACCTACAGCATTTATGGATAAAAGAACAAAATTTGGTACAGAAATGTACGGTAAAGTTTTAGGTTTAAAAGAATTTATAGAACATGCTGAAAAAGATAGAATCAATATGTTATTCGAAGAAAACCCTCAAATTTATTACCACATACTACCTTATGCATATGTATTAGGACTTACAAACGTTTGGAGAAAACATTTTAAAGATATGGAAATGGTACAACCTGATTGGTATGAAGGAGATCACTTCTCATACAATAGATTCTATTCTAATATGAATAGTAGTATGTCATCAATTTCGCGTCCTACTCCTCCTGCACCTTCTGGAAGTAGCGGTGGAGGCGGTAGCTTCTCATCTGGAGGAGGTAGCTCCTTTGGTGGAGGCGGATCTTCTGGTGGAGGATTTGGTGGTTCTTCTGGTGGAGGATGGTAGTTATCTAACCACAATAAAAATAAAAGGTATTGTTTGGATTTAATTTCCAATAATACCTTTTTTAATATCTATATTTCATAGCTCTATCTATTTCTCTTTTTGCATCTTTTAGCTTTTCAGTATTTCTTTTATCATACAATTTTTTCCCTTTAGCTAAAGCTATTTCAAGTTTAGCTCTACCATTTTTTAAATATAACTTTGTAGGAATAATTGTATATCCTTGTTGTTGTATTTTTTGTTTTAATTTTCTTATCTCTCTTTTATTAAGTAATAATTTTCTTTCTCTAGTTTCATCATGATTATATCTGTTTCCATGGTCATAAGATGCGATATGCATTTCTTTAATAAAAGCTTCATCATTAATAATCGATACATAAGCATCTTTAAAATTAACTTTACCTTGTCTTATTGATTTAATTTCAGTACCAACTAAAACAAGTCCAGCCTCAAATTTTTCTTCTAAAAAATATTCATAAGATGCTTTTCGATTATAAGAAATTACTTTTATACTCATACTACCTCCAACGACTTAACTTTGACTTAGGTTTACTTACCAACTCAAAATCAATTGTTCTTGCAAGTTTATTAGCACCAACAACCTTAACTTTAACCTTTTGACCTAAAGAAATTCTTTTAGCTGTATTTTCACCAATTAAGCTAAGTATACTCTCATTAAAATGATAATAATCATCTCTTAAAGTATGAATATGCACTAAACCTTCTATAAGATTATCTAACTCTACAAAAAATCCAAATGTTGTAACTGAAGAAACAATGCCTTCATAAACTTCTCCAATATGATCTAACATGTACTCTGCCATTTTCATAGAATCTACATCTCTTTCAGCATCAATTGATGCTCTTTCTCTTTCAGATGTAAGTATTGCTAATTCACACATTAATTTTTCATCTTTTTCTAAATCATCATAATTATGATTAAAACAATATTTTTTTAGCATTCTATGGACTATTAAATCAGGATATCTTCTAATAGGTGAAGTAAAATGCAAATAATCTTCTAAAGCTAAACCAAAATGTCCAATTGGTTTTGCATCATATCTAGCCTTTTGCATACTTCTTAACATTAATGTAGATATTACAGGATAATCTTCACTATCTTTTAAACCATTTAAATACTTTTGAATATCTTTTGGTCTTAAAGTAGAACCTTTATATTTTAAAGTATGACCCATTAAGGAAGAAACTCTCTTAAATTCCTCAATTTTCTTTGAAGTAGGACTTTCATGAATTCTATAAAGTGTAGGTATACTTAAATGTTTTAAATGTTTTGCAACACATTCATTAGCACTAATCATAAAATCTTCAATAATGTTTTCAGATTCTCTTCTCTCTCTTTTTTTAATATCTACTACTTTACCTTTATCATCAACAACTATCAAAGCTTCTTCTTTATCAAAATCAATACTACCATTTAAATCTCTTCTTTTTCTTATAAGCTTTGCACAATCTCTCATTAAATAAAACAAATGAGAAATATCCTTATATTTTTTATTAACTGATTTATTGCCATCAAATATCTTATTAACATTATTATATGTCATTCTATACTTAGATTTTATTACAGATTCAAATAAATCATAATCAACTATTTCACCTTTATGATTAACATTCATAATACAACTTAAAGTAAGTCTTTCTACATCTGGATTTAAACTACAAATTCCATTACTAAGTAAATGAGGTAACATAGGAACAACCTTGTCTACCACATAAGTAGAAGTCCCTCTTTTTCTTGCTTCTATATCTAAAGGTGTATTCTTTCTTACATAATATGAAACATCCGCAATATGAACACCCAATTTATAACCATGAATAGTTTTTTCTATGCTAATTGCATCATCAAAATCTTTTGCATCATCACCATCAATAGTAACTATATCTAAATGAGTTAAATCTTTTCTCCCCTTTTTACAAGACTCACTAACTTCTTGTGGGATTTCTTTTACTTGATTCATGACTTCTTCAGGAAATATTGGGTCTATTTCATAACTCAATAAAATAGATAAAATATCTACTCCTGGATCATCCTTATGACCAATAATTTGTTCTATTGCAACTTCCATTATTAAACTTTTTCTATTTTTATTTACATAAGGATATTTAACAATTTTAAATAAAGCTTTTAATCCATTAACAAGTTTAAATTTATCAGCATTAACTACTTTAATCTTATAATTATTAAGTCGCTCTTCATCAAGAGTAACTACAACAACTTTTTTAGAAATTGTTAAAGTACCAATAACTTTAACTGTATTTCTTTTAATTATCTTCTCAACATAACCTAAATCATCATTCTTTTTATTAACAAGCTTAACAACAACTTCATCATTATCTAAAGCACCATTTAAATTTTCTTTAGGAATAATAATTGTTTCATTTTCAAGATCGAAAAAACCTTTTCCTTTTGTATTTACAGATATCTTACCTCGATAAACTCTTGCTTGATGAGCAAGCAAGTATTTATCTTTTTTATTTCTAACAATTAAATATTCATCTTCTAATTGATTTAAAACCTTATTAAGCATTACAAAATCAGCTGTACTATCCAACTTTAAAACACTAGCAATCATTCTTAAATCATACTGACCACTAGATCCATTTAATATTAAATCGTAAACTGTATTTTTTAAACTTTCCATTTTTCCCTCAAATAAAAAGGCATTATAATGCCCCTTTATACTATTCTATTAATTATCACTAACACAAAGAATAAGATTCCAAGAACTAAAGTTAAATTAGAAATAACTTTTTCTGAACCTCTTTCTTTAACGTTTGCAAATAGATTTAAACCACCTGAACCAGTAAATGCACCAGAAATTCCTTCTGATTTTCCACTTTGTAATAAGGTAAGTACAATCAATGCAGCGGACACTATTAGTATCAATATATCAAGCATTTATGTTTCTCCTTTTATATGCTTGTCTATTATAACATACACTCAATAATTTGCAATAAAAAAGAGGCACCCTATGGGTGCCATCACTAATTATAGATTAAAGAATGCGTCCTTGCCTAAATATTCAGCAACAGGTCCTAATTCATCTTCAATACGTAGTAATTGGTTATACTTAGCAATTCTATCTGTACGGCTCATTGAACCAGTCTTAATTTGACCAGCATTTAATCCTACAGCTAAATCAGCAATTGTAGTATCTTCTGTTTCACCAGATCTATGAGATACAACACAAGTATATCCAGCTCTATTAGCCATTTCCATAGCATCTAATGTTTCAGTTAATGTACCAATTTGGTTAACTTTAATTAGAATAGAGTTTGCGATACCTTTTTCGATACCTTCTTTTAAGATTTTTGGATTAGTAACAAATAGATCGTCACCAACTAATTGAATCTTTTCACCTAAGCGTTCAGTTAATAGTTTCCATCCATCCCAGTCTCTTTCTCCTAGACCATCTTCAATAGAAACAATTGGATATTTTTCAACCCATTCTGCATACATGTCAACCATATCTGCAGTAGATTTGATTCCATCACCAGATTTAACAAGTTCATATTGATTTTTTTCTGCATTAAAGAATTCACTAGCTGCAACGTCTAATGCAATAGCTATTTCTTCACCTGGTTTGTATCCTGCAGCTTTAATAGCTTCAACGATTAATTCTAATGGTTCTTCATTACCATCTTTACATGAAGGAGCAAATCCACCTTCATCACCTACGTTAGTATTATATCCCTTAGCTTTTAATACATCACGTAGTTTATGGAATGTTTCAGCACCCATTCTTAGCGCTTCTTTAATTGATTTTGCACCAACTGGCATAATCATATATTCTTGGAAATCTACTGTAGAGTCAGCATGGCTTCCACCGTTTAATACGTTCATCATTGGAACTGGAAGAACTTTTGCATTCATACCACCTAAGTATTTATAAAGTGGCATATCATAGTAATTAGCAGCTGCAATTGCACAAGCCATAGAAACACCTAAAATAGCATTAGCTCCTAATTTAGATTTGAAATCTGTACCATCAAGATTAATCATTGTGTAATCAATTAATGTTTGATCAGTAACATCTAATCCAATAACTGCATCAGCTAAAACTTCATTAACGTTTTCAACTGCTTGTAAAACACCTTTTCCACCGTAACGTGATTTATCTCCATCACGTAATTCTAGAGCTTCTCTTTCTCCAGTACTAGCTCCACTTGGTACTAATGCGCGTCCAAACGCACCTGAATCTGTTGTAACTTCTACTTCGATTGTTGGATTCCCGCGAGAATCAATAACTTCACGAGCATAAACATCAATAATAATTGGCATATCTTTTATCTCCTCCTCAAATACCTATTTTTATTACAATAGCCTAAGCTATTTATAAACTTATTTTGTAGCATTAATTATTGCAGTAAATGAATCAACTTGTAATGAAGCTCCACCAATTAAAGCACCATCAATATCTTCACAAGCCATGTATTCAGCAATATTATCAGGTTTTACTGAACCACCATATTGAATACGTACTTTATTAGCTGCATCTTCACCAAACATGTTTTTAATTTCATCACGTACAATAGCACAGCAGTCTTGAGCAATTTCTTTTGTTGCTGATTTTCCTGTACCAATAGCCCAAATTGGTTCATAAGCAACTACGATATTTTCAACAGCTTTTGGATCTAAACCAGCTAAACTTCCATTTAATTGAGAACGGATAACACTTTCAGTTTCACCATTGTCATATTGTGCTTCACTTTCTCCAATACATACAATAGGAACTATTCCATTTTCAATTAATTTTTTTGCTTTTTTATTAACTGTTTCATCTGTATCAGCAAACATCATTCTTCTTTCAGAATGTCCAATAACACAGTGAGTTACTTTAACATCCTTAAGCATAGGAACACTAACTTCACCTGTATAAGCCCCACTATCTTCAAAATGACAATTTTGAGCAGAAATCAATAAATTCTTTGCTTTATCTACAGCTTTATCAATAAGTGTAAATGGAACAGCTACACCATATTCAGCTTTTTCTTCTCCAGTAAGAATTAATTCAATTTCTTTAACAAATTTTTTAGCCTCTTTACGAGTCTTATTCATTTTCCAATTTCCAAATATAATAGGTCTTCTCATTATTCTTTCTCCTGTATAATTGCAATTCCTGGTAACTCTTTACCTTCCATATACTCTAATGATGCTCCTCCACCAGTAGAGATGTGTGTAAATTTATCAGCAAATCCCATAGATATAGCAGCTGCAGCAGAATCTCCTCCACCAATAACTGTCATAGCATCAGGAAGTTCTGACAATATAGTACAAACTGCTTCTGTTCCGTTAGCAAATCTAGGATCTTCAAACACTCCCATAGGACCATTCCAAACAACAGTTTTTGCTCCTTGTAATTCATTTTTAAATAATTCAATAGTCTTTTCACCAATATCTAGCCCCATAAAACCATCAGGTATTTCAGAACTATCAACTGTTTTAATTTCTGTAGGATTAGAGAAATCATTAGCAATAACTGTATCAATAGGCAATACAAGCTTATCTTTTCCTCTTTCCATAAATTCTTTTGCTAAATCAACTTTATCTGCTTCAAGTAATGAAGTTCCAACATTATATCCTTTAGCATAAAAGAAAGTATATGCCATTCCTCCACCGATAATAACTTTATCAGCAATCTTCAATAGATTATCAATAACTGCAATCTTATCAGAAACCTTAGCTCCTCCAAGAATAGCAACTAAAGGACGCTTTGGATTATCTATAGCTGCACTTAAATTATCAATTTCTTTACCAACTAAGAAACCACAAGCACTTGGTAAATGTGTAGGAATTCCTACTGTAGAAGCATGAGCTCTATGTACAGAACCAAATGCATCAGAAACATATAAATCTCCTAAACTTGCCCAATATCTACCAAGTTCAGGATCATTTTTACTTTCACCCGCTTCATAACGAGTATTTTGCATTAAAATAATTTCACCATCATTCATAGAAGCGATTGCATCTTCTAAATCTTTACCTTCAGTTTCTGGTATAAATGTAACCTTTGCATTAACTAATTCAGCAAGTCTTGCCGCAACTGGAGCCATGTTATTTTTCTTTTTATCAGCCGCAGTTTTTTCTGGGTCTTTGTGATCAATCTTACCTAAGTGTGAAAGTAAAATAACTTTTGCACCATTTTCAATTAAATAATTAATCGTAGGTAATGCTGCTTGAATACGATTATCATTAGTAATTTTTCCTTCTTTAATCGGAACATTAAAATCAACACGCACTAATACGCGTTTTCCAGTAACATTTAAATCTTTTACTGTTTGTTTAGCCATAAAATCTCCTCCCTTAAACATATAAATTATACCACTTTATAAGCTAGCTAGTAAAACGTTTTAGCTTATATTTAGGGCATTTCACACCATTTTCATATTAACAAATTAAAAAAGTGTTATTTTTCACAAAGTATGCTATTTTAACAACATATCAAAAAAGAGGACTTTCATCCTCTTAAAAACCAATTAAAATATTCCAATTGCTTCATATAATATATAAGCATAAGAATGTAAACTAGGTAACAATGTATTAACTCCAACATATGTAAAGATTACACATATAAACCCTATTATTGAAAACCAAGCTGCTCTTTCACCACGCCATCCTTTAGAAATACGCAAATGAAGATATATTGAATATATTATCCAAGTAATAAGTGCCCATGTTTCCTTAGGATCCCATGCCCAATATCTTCCCCAAGCAGCCTCTGCCCATATTGCACCTGTAATAATAACTAAAGACAATAATAGAAAACCTAACGCAATAGCCCTATAACTTAAATCATCTAGTTTATCAGTTTCAGGTATGTTTCTTTTAAAAAATGTATCTTGATTAAATTTATCTCTTAATAAGTACATACCAGAAACTCCTGCCGCAACCGCAAAAGCACCATAAGATATTATTGCAAGTCCTACATGTATAGCTAACCATTTTGACTGAAGTGCTGGCATAAGCGGTCTTACTGATTTATCTCTCATAGCCGCATATCCTATAATCAAAAATAGAATTGGAGTTACAAAAGTACCTAAAGCTCTAAAATCAAACTTCTTTTCAAAAATCAAAAAACAAAGAGCTATAGCCCAAGCAAATGTTGTCGCAAATTCATACTGATTTGATAATGGTAATCTCCCTGTATTTATTGTTCTTACAACTAGTGCAAGTGTATGAATCACAAAACCAATTAATAATATATTTCTACCATATTTTCCTTGCTTATCATTTTTATTTACAAAAAACAAGATAAAAAGCACCATAGATAAAAGGTATCCTATTAAAGCTCCATAAAAGAGCATTGTCTCAATCTTTAGTAAGTCCACTTATTGTTCCTCCCACTTTTCTATTTTTCTATTTAATTCTTCCTTATATAAATTATCATTTCCATAAGATTTTGACCACAACCATACATTGTCATCTTCTATCACTATCCTAAGTTTTTTAGGCCTTAGATAAAACGCAAATATTAATCCGACAATTTGAAGTAATCCTCCTATAGCCGCAAAAGTAATCCCAGGATCATGATTAATTTGTAAAAGAGTATACATTTCTGGTCTATTAACTATAAACTTATATTCTTCATACTCAATTAAATCACCCATACGAGCTAGACCCATATCTACCTTTAATCCATTGTAATACAATGCATAAAGTAATACAGGATTATTAGGTAAAGGGCTTAAATTTCTTAAAGCAGTTGGATCACTCATATCAAAATCAGGAAATAATTCTACAAATTGAAGTGCAATCTTTCCATCATCTTCCACAAAAAATTCTGAATTATATAATACTGTTTGTTTATATGCTTGATCATCTTTATATAAAAAAGCATGTAAAGCCCATCCAGTCGCATTTTGATATATATTTATTCCTTTTCCTCTAAAAGGATGATTAACCATAAGTTGTCCACTATCAATAATTTCTCCATTTTCTAAAAGAGTTAATGAAGTAACATATTGACTTACTACCATATTCTCATCAAATCTCATTTCAAAATCATCAATTTGAATTTGATAATTAGTGCCTTCTACATCACGAACAGTACCAGGTATTCCATATACAAATACCTCATATCCCATATATCTACCAATACCAAATGCTAAAATTATTACTATAAGAGATACGTGTGTTATCCAAGAACCCAAATATCCCATAGAATTTATATTTTTATAATATATTTTCTTTCCATCAACATTTTTTGTTTCAAGATTTCTAAAACCTAAATCACTTGCAAATCCATTAATTTTATCTTCTTTAATATTGATAGTATCCCAAGTCTTATATTCTTCTAAAACTTTATCTAAATTAGGTTTTTCTGTAACCCTTTTTAAAATTGGAATAAATCTTCTTATACTACATAAAAATAGATTAATTATAAGAAGAATCATAAGTCCTATATACCAATATGAAGAATAAAGATTTCCTAAATCAAAAACGTTTATTAATTCATAAAAAAATCCATGATAGTTTTCCATATAAAAAACATCTGATCGATTTTGAGGAATAATAGTTCCTATAATAGAAAGTACTCCTATAACTACAAGTAGAACAATTCCAAACTTCATTGAATGAAACATTCTAAAGATTTTCTTAAATATATTATCATCAAATCTTTTTTCCATATTTTTACCTTACTATAATTTAATAAATCCTTAAAGAATTCTTATAAATTATATTACCTTATTTTCATTAATAACTTCAATTAATATACATAAATATTAAGGCTCTTACTAGTAAAGCAAGAGCCTTATATTTTTATATTATTTGAAAACTTAACTATTTTACTTTAAATTTTCTGTATGCTTTTTAAACATTTCTTCTGCTTTATCATAGTAATCAAGAACTTTATCATAATTATGAATAGATGTAGTTCCAGGAACTGCTCCTTCTACATAATCAGCTTCTGTCTTTTTAGAATAAGCTAAATAGAAATCTCCTCTAGAATATGCATCTCTAGCATCTTGGATTAACTCTTCATCTAAACCAGCAGCCATAGCCGCAATAATTGCATCTCTTAGCCCTTTTTGAACTTCTCTAACTTCAAAGTAACGATCAGTTGCATCAGCTTGTAATTTTTTTGTATATGCAATTAAATCATCAGTAGTTTTAATTTCATTGTTAGTATGGCAAGTCATACACATATTCATAGCTGCTTGACTTTCAAATACTGAACCAGATGCATTATGGCTTCTATATACAGTTCCATCTTCAGCAACTTCTATAGGCATATGGCAATCCACACAAGATAGACCCATCTTTTGATGGATGCTTCCTTGATGCATTTCAACATCTAGATAAGATCCTGTACCATATAGTTTAATTCCTGTTTCTTTATCATAAACAACAGCATCTAATAAAGCATCATTACTTTGATTAGGGTTCTTATTAGTTGATTCTACAAGTGCATCATAAATACCTTCTAAATCATATCCATATTTATGAACGTCATATACTCCTTCAAGTTCAGCAGTTAACACTTCTAAACCTGTAAACACTGTATGACATTGAGCACATACTGCTTCTCCTGGTGCAAACTTAGGAATGTCATCAGTAATTCTACTAGAATAAATAGAATTTGTAGTTAAAGTACTTGCTGGATTATTTCCATGACATAAATAACAAGACCAGAAATCCATTCCTTCATTATCTTCTTTAACATCCATCCATTTAATATTTAAAACATCATCACCATATTTTTCATAAGCCCATTCATATCCCGATGAGTGACATGATAAACAAGCTACAGAGAAACTTTCAGGTGTAGTTGGATAAGACTCATAAAATGTTTGTTCTAGTTTTGAGTGACCACTTTCCGCAAAGATTCCATGAGCATCTATAGCTTCTTGACTAGCTTCTCCACCCTTTAGAAATGACTCAACCACATGAGGGCAAGCACTAGCCCAGTCTTCAAAGTTTTTAACATCTTCAAAATTTTCTACTCTAGACTCTGGTACAAATTCAAATGTAAGTGGACGTAACCCATTTGAAACTTCTTCTGTTTCTTCTTCAACACTAGGTACATCAGCAGTTTCATTAGTTCCACAACCTACCAAAGAACTAAGTACTAATCCTAGAATTAAAATTAATCCTAAAAGATTTCTTCCCTTCTTCATTATTATCCTCCTTTGTATCTTAAATCCCTGTTTCTTCTATTATACTTATAAAAGCGGTTACTTTACAAATTATTTTTAAAATTTGTAAATAAATTCACATTTACTAAATTTTAAATAAAACTATAAAAAAAGAGGACCTAAGTCCTCTTGCTATTCTACATTGACCAATATAGCCTTTCATATAAATCTGCACTATGACCCCAACTAACGTCAGTGTTAAATGCATTTCTAACCAATTTCTTCCATGCAGGCTGATTATTATAATAAATATCTGTAGCCCATCTTAAGATATACATCATATCATCTGGATTCTTAGAATAGAAACTAAATCCATTACCTTCACCAGTATATTGGTTATATGGAGAAACAGTATCCTTTAATCCACCAGTTTCTCTAACTAATGGAAGAGTTCCATATCTCATAGAAATTAGTTGAGATATACCACAAGGCTCATACATTGAAGGCATTAAGAATAAATCACTGCCTGCATAAATTCTATGTGCAAGTTCTTCATTATATCCAGCATAGTATACTGCCTTACCTTTATAAGCTGATTCTAACCATTTAAATGCATTTTCTGCATCAGTTTCACCAGTACCTAAGATTACAAATTGAATATCAAGACCCATGATTTCATTTAGTCTTTCAGTAATCATAGTTACACCTTTTTGTCTAGTAAGTCTTGTAACCATACCCATTAATAGTACATCATCTCTAACTTCTAAGCCCATCTCTTCTTGTAGAGCTTTTTTGTTTGCTTTCTTACCAGAAATAAAGCTTCTAGCATCATAATTTTTCGCAATAAGCTTATCAGTCTTAGGATTCCATACATCAGTATCTATACCATTTACAATACCCCATAGATCTTCTCTTCTAAATCTTAGTACTTCTTCTAATCTTTCACCAAATTCAGGAGTAAGAATCTCTTGAGCATATGTATGTGAAACTGTAGTAACTTTATCCGCAAATACAATTCCAGACTTCATGAAACTAATTCCACCATCAAATCTTACAGAACCATTATCATAGAAATAATAATCAATTCCTAGACATTGACCTAATACTTCTGGAGGAAAGTTTCCTTGGAATGCTAGGTTGTGAATAGTATATGCATGCTTAATTCTTTGATATCTATCATCACCACCATAACAAACCTTGCTCATAAGTGGAATCATACCTGTATGCCAGTCATGTGAGTGAATTATTTCAGGAAACCAATCAACAACATAAAGTAAATCTAATGCTGCTCTTTGGAAGAAAGCAAATCTTTCTCCATCATCTGGATATCCATATAATTCAGATCTTTCAAAATAATCTCTATGTTCAATGAAGTAATAAATTACTCCTTCTACTTCTGATTTATAATAAGTTGCTGGTTGATTAATCCAACCAGAATGAATAGGAACTGTACCAATTCTTTCTAACTTATCATAATGTTTATCAATAATTTTTTGATAAAGCGGTAAAACAATTCTTACATCATAACCTCTACGCGCAAGTGCCTTAGGTAATGATCCAATAACATCCGCAAGTCCACCACTCTTTATAAATGGTAAACCTTCTCCGGCAACATATAAAATCGACTTCATAATATCACCTAAATGCGGTCACGGCGTTTTACATAAATTGGAGCCTGAACGCTTCCTTCCAATTTTTTAACATGATTAATGATTGCTGATTTATCAACAACTACATGATCAAGTTTTACATCCTCTGCTATATAAGCATTTGGTAAAATTACACAATTCTTTAATACAGCTCCTTTTTTCACAGTAACATTTCTACCAACTACACAGTTTTCTAAAGTTCCATCAATATTGCATCCATTTGCAATTAAACTATTTTTAACTGATGAGTTAGTTCCATAAGTAACTGGAGCTGAATCACTTGTCATTGTATGAATTGGCCATGTATCTACTCTTAGTTCAGAAACACCTTCTAAAGAACAGTATTTCATATTTGTCTTAAAGTAAGCAGATAATGTATTAATACAAGAAACATGAGTTCTAATTGGATAACCAACCACTTTATATTTATCAAGTACATCAGCAAGGATATCTTTAAACCAATAAAGTGAACTTGTTTCACTTGCAAGTTTAACTAATTCAATAAATAAAGTACGAGATAACACATAAGCTTCTAAAGAAATATTTCTCTTCTTATATTTACCTCTGTTTTTATCAATAGAACTTACTCTCTTATCTTTTTCAAGAGTTAAACAATCACAGCCAATAAAATCTTCTTTAGCATTATCAGCTACTTTGTAAAGTACAGTAACATCATTACCACTTTCAATATGTGAATCTAAAATATCTGAGAAATTTGCACGATACATCATATAGCTAGGAGCTATTACAACATAAGATTTATCATTTTCTTCAATATATTGCATGTTTGACATAAAGTTTGCAATATCATGATTATAAACATCAGAAATTCCGCTTGTTTCACCAAACATCATTCTTAAACTACCTTTTTTAGAACTGATGTTATATTGTAAGCCAGAACCTAAATGTTCGATTAAACTTCTTGGTTTTTCTCTACAATAAACTTGAATATCTTTTATTCCAGAGTTTGAAAAGTTACTTAACATAAAGTCAATTACACGATAACGTCCAAGAATGCTAATTGCACTAACTGGACGGTAAGATTGTAAACCTGTTATATCAACAGTTGAATCTTCAATATTTATAATTCCTAAAGCGTTTAACATGTTTTTCTCCCCCTATTCCACTACGTTCTTCGCAACTAGCTCTATTTTATCACTCTTTGCATCGCCGATTTTTACACCAGGTCCAACATAAATACCATCAGCTACAATACAACGATTAAGTACAGCATTTTCACAAACTACAGCACCTGGCATAATTACACTATCAATAACCTTAGCGCCTTTTTCAATTACAGTTCCTGAGAATACTACTGAATGGTCAACAGTTCCATTTACAACACTTCCTTGATTTATATAAGAATTTGTAATGTGTGCATCATCACCTACATATTGAGGTAAATCAGTAACATCTCCTGTATATATTTTCCATCCTGGATCACTTAAATCTAATCCACTCTTAGGATCTAATATATCCATATTTCCTTCCCATAAACTATCAATTGTTCCAACATCTTTCCAATAGCCCTTAAATCTATAAGCTGCTAATTTTTTACCATCATTAATATAAGTAGGAATGATGTTTTTTCCAAAGTCATGATCTGAATTAGGATCTACTTCATCCGCTTTTAGATATTTTCTAAGTGTTTTATAGTTGAATATATAAATACCCATACTAGCTAAGTTACTCTTAGGTTTAGCTGGTTTTTCTTCAAATTCAACAATAATATCATTTTCATCAGTATTCATTATTCCAAATCTACTAGCTTCCTTGATTGGAACTCCTAATACTGCAATAGTTGCGTCAGCTTCTTTTTTGATATGATAGTTCAACATATCAGCATAATCCATTTTATAAATGTGATCTCCTGATAAAACTAACACATACTCAGCATTCACTTGGTCTAAGAAATCAATGTTTTGTGTAATAGCATCTGCTGTTCCACGGAACTTTTCAAAGCCAGCTTCATCTGTTTCTTTTGGAGGTAATACATATACCCCACTGTCTTTTGCATCAAGACCCCAATACTGTTCTTTTGCAACATATGAATTTAATAATACTGATTCATACTGAGTCAATACTCCTACAATGCTAATGTCAGAGTTTGCACAATTTGATAATGGAAAATCAATAATTCTGTATTTTCCGCCGAAGTAAACTGCTGGTTTAGCTACTTTTTTTGTCAAGTCTAAAAGACGCGTACCTCTTCCACCTGCAAGAATCATAGCGACCATATTATTCTGTCTCATTTTAAATCCTCCCCATTCATAAGAATGATTCAATTAATTATATTATATATTGGAAAGCGCTTTAAAACAAACTAAAAGTCCTTATTTACATACATCTAATATATGTTTTCTAACTTCACTAATAAAATACAATGAACCACATACAAATAACGTACCATCTTGTACATTTTTTAAGCCTTCTGATATAGCTTTCTTATAATCTTTAATTCTTATTATATTTCCATCATCATATTCATCAATTTTTATTGCCCTATAAAAATCAAATTCACAAAGAATAAACATATCACTTGCTTCTTTAAGTAAATCTATCATCCTTAATACAGGCTTATCCTTTAAAGCACTAAATACAACTACATATGGTCTTTTATAGTTTTTCATTGATTCAATTAAAGCTATAACACCTTCTTCATTATGAGCACCATCAATAATAATATTTTCTGTTAATCTCTCAAACCTTCCAGGCCAATTACTTTGTTTAATCGCTTTTTTTGTTTTATCCAATTCTAAACTTAAATCTAATGCATCAATAACCTCTAATGCAACACAAGCATTATCTATTAAAAATTTCGCATTATTATCAATAGAATAAACTACTTTTTCATATAAAAATTCATAAGTATCAACCATCTTACAAGGTCTAACTAAATAAAGTTCACAATTACAAGAAATTGCCTTATCATAAATAACCTTCATAGCTAAATCATTTAAATATCCAACTACAACCTTAGAATTCTCTTTAATAATTCCCGCTTTTTCATATGCGATTTTATCTAACGTATCACCCAATCTATCTGTATGATCAAAGCCAATAGTTGTAATAACACTAACTAAAGGATTATTAAAAATATTAGTACAATCTAATCTACCACCAATACCAGTTTCTATTATTCCATAATCTATATTACTTTCTTTAAAATAAACACTCATTATTAAAGTATCTATTTCAAACATACTTAAATTATTTTCTTCAATTAAATCATAATATTTATTTAAATAATAAATAAATTTTTCATCACTAATATTAATATTATTTATTCTTATTCTATCTTGATGAGTTATTAAGTGAGGGGAAGTAAATGTCCCTATCTTAAATCCATTAAACATCAATACATCTCTAATAATACTAATAGTACTACCTTTACCATTAGTACCAGCCACATGAATAACTTTAAAATCATCTTGAGGGTTACCTAAACTACTCATTATTTTTTTAAAGTTTTCTAAACCTAAATTCATATTTCTTCTATTTATTACATAGTCTATTGCACTATTAATATCATTAAACTTATTCATCTATCTGCCAATCTATAGGTTTTATACCGTTTTTAATTAAAAAATTATTACATTTAGAAAAAGGTTTACTATTAAAAAAACCATAATGAGCTGATAAAGGAGATGGATGAGCACTTTCAATAATTAAATGTCTATTATCAATCATTGAAGCCTTACTTCTTGCAAAATTTCCCCATAAAATAAACACCAAAGGATTTTTATGCTCATTTAATTTTTTAATCGCATTATCAGTAAATATCTCCCATCCCTTATTTTTATGAGATGATGGTTTACTATCTTCTACAGTTAAAATCGCATTTAATAAAAATACTCCTTGTTTAGCCCATTTCATTAGATAACCATGACTAGGTATACTACATCCTAAATCATTATTTAACTCTTTATAAATGTTAACTAAACTAGGAGGTATTCTTATACCCTTATTCACTGAAAAACACATTCCATGAGCTTGATTAACTTGATGATATGGATCTTGTCCTATTATTACAACTTTTACATCTTCATAATCACAACTATCAAAAGAACTAAAAACTAGCCTTTTTGGAGGATATATAGTTTTAGTATCATATTCCTTCCTTAAAAACTTAGCCAGCTCCTTAAAATAAGGTTTTTCAAATTCTTCTTTTTTAAACTTTCTCCACTCATTCATTTTTGTTTTTCTCTTTCAATATATTTTTTCCGTTTATCCAATTTACAATATCATCTATCACTTCACTTGAAACATTAGATTTTATTGTATATTCATCAATAGTTCCATTAATACTTTCCATAAACAAATGATTTAAATTTTCATATGATTTTAAAGTTACAAGTTTATTATCCTTATATTCTTCTTTAAACATCTCAAAATCCTTATCCATAAAAATTTGAAAATCTTTTTCACCTTGTAATATTAAAAACTTTCTGTTTATATCCTTAAAATTTTCAAATGAATTATTATTTAAAGACAACCAATATTTACTATCAATTTCAAATATCTTAGTATCTTCACTTTCTTCATTTAAATTATTAATCAAATCAATCGCATCTTCATAAGCTTTCAAATTTTCATTAATCATAGCTTCACTCATCCCACTATCAATCATAGTATTTTTAGCTTGATCATAAATTATTTCTTCAAGTTTTCTTGGAGAACCTGCTAAAAGGATTGCACCTTTTAATTCAGGATGTTGATGCATAATAGAAAATGAAATCATCCCTCCAAAAGAATGTCCTAAATAATAAATTTTATAAGGATCCACATCATAGTTTTCAAGCATGTGAATCGCAGAAGAAACATCATAAAAATATTCTTCTTCAATAGTTATATTATTCATTGATTCAGGAAATGCATAGGTTCTTTTATCAAATCTAATACTTGCAATACCTTGCATTGCTAAACCATAAGCCAAATCTTCAAAAGGCTTATTTTCATAAATAGTAGAATTTAAATCATTGGGACCAGAACCAGAAACCATTACTACTACAGGAGGTTTCTTTACATTTTTAGGAAGAGTTAATATTCCATTTAAATAAGGAAGATTACCTACTAAAACAGCCTCTTCCTTAAAAAAATCATTATCTTTTAATTCTGGTAATTTTCTTAAATCATTAATTATTAAACTTTCAACTTTTAACTCTTTATCAAAACACATATAAACTTTTACTGTCTTATAGTCATAATCTACATAATTATAAACACATACATCATTTACAATATAACTTTCATCATTTTTTATATATGTTAAACCATCTACATAATCACTATATATCTTAAGTAGTGTATTAGCTGGAATCTCTTCTTTAAAGCTATCAGAGAGCTTTTTTGAAACATCTTTATCATTATCTATCAAATTATTAACAACTTCATTAGCCTCACTTAAAAGCATACTATCGCTAATATAAATAGTCTCTTCCTTTTCTATAGGCTTACTACAACCTACAATAAGTATTAAAATTATTAATAATATTTTTTTCATTTTTTATTTATTACTTCCTATAAATTTTTCAATATCAGACTCTAATAAATAAAGTGGTCTATCACTATTTTTCAAAATTGCTTCATGATACTTAACCGCATCAAATTTATCCCCTAATTCATTTTCAGCCTTATCTCTTAAATTTTCATAATAAGCTAATCCAACTCCATAAGGTACTATAATCCCTGGATCATCGATTGCACCATTATAAACATCTTCAACATATATTGGATCAATATAATTTAATAACCACTCTTTAGTAGTTTCAAAATCATTACCTAATCCATTTACGTAAAGATCAAGCGCTGCACTTAATACATATCCAAATCTAATATCTAGTTTATAAACTAATTTTTCAGCATCACTTACATCTAAATAATCTATTGCGATAAGTTCAGTATACATAGCCCATCCTTCAGTATAAGCAGTATTGCTAATATTACTTCTAATAGGATGAGGTTTTGTATTAAAGTCATATGTAATTTGATACAAATGACCAGGAAATCCTTCATGAGAAACAGTTGAATATAATCCAAGTTTATCTTCTCCTGTTTTTGGATTAACTCTAATAATATTTTCGCTTATTAAATCAATTGGTGGTATTAAATAATATGCCAACACATTAGGATTTGCGGTTGTCTCATCTAAATAAGAAATTTTGTAATTTACATTAGGACCTTGTGGAAAATCCTTTGACATGTTTTCTTTTACAAACTCTAAAATATCTTCTGTTTCAAATTCTTCAAGTTGACTAACTTCATATGAAATTTCATCAAATGCATCAGGATCTTTTTGATATGCTGCTATATAATCTTTTATAAGTTTTACAAGATATTCATCACACATATCAAATAATTCTTGAATTGATAAATCAGAACCTGTTTTATTTTTTACATATAAACTATAATATTCTGCTCCATTTTCATATAATGCAAGTCCACCATCAATACTTCTAGAACCTTTTAAACTAATTAATTCTTTTCTAATATCTTTATATGCAGGAATAAAAGAATTTAAAATTAAATCCTTATTTCTTTTTTTATACTCTTCTTTTAAATCATCACTAAGTTTATCATTATCATCAACACTTTCGTTAAATGAAGTTATCAATTCATTATCTTCTGTTTTTGAAGTAAAACTATCAATACTTTTGATTGTTTCATCTACAGCTCCATCAGTCATAAAATAACCATTTTCAGCCTGATATCTAGTTAACTCTAAAGCTGCTTCTATATATTCAGGTACATCTTCTAATAAATTTAAATAATCTTCATATTCTTCTACATGTCTAAAATTAAATTCCATAAAAGTAGTAATCAAATTTTCATGTAATCCAGTTGAAGGTAAAAAATATTGATCAAATAAAGGATACTTATTTAATTCCATATAGTTTTCAAGATTATTCTTATAATCCAAATAATCATAATATTGTTTTTCAGTAAGGGTATTTACATCAAAACTATTAAGCTCTTCTAAGCTTATTTGTGCATCTTCCACAAAATCAGCATAAGACTCTAAAGTAAAATCATATGGATCTAATTTAGCTTCTGGTTTAGTAATCCCCATTGCACTAGAATCATTTAAGGTATAGTGATTATTTAAATAATCAGCTTCCATTTCATCCTTAAACTCTTTATCTAAAAATTCATTAAATAAAACATTCTCAGTTTCAGAATAGCCAAATGTGTTTTCTGAATTAGTGTTTACTTGTTCAACAGGTTTTTCCTTAGTACATCCAACAAGTAATAAAACAGATAAAATCAATATAAACAACTTTTTCATAACATACTCCTTACAAACTATTAATAAATCTTATAAAATTAATAGAAAATCCTTCTACTATATTATTCATCATATTTTCAAATCTATCATAAGCTTCTTCTTTAAAAGCATCTATTGGTCTAATTTGTGCATATTGTCTTAAATATACACCCTTTTGAAATCTAGCCATATTATCAATATGATCAATCCATTGATGATCCATAATCGCAAGTAAAATATTCTTTATTTTTTGGTCCGCAAATTCATCATTTTTAAATTCTTCATATTTTTTTAATATTTCATTAAAATAATTTGTTTTTTCTTTAAAACCTAGACTTAAATAATCTTTTTCATTAAACATAAAACTAAAATATCTTTTTACCATTGGAATAATGGTATCATCCATATTTTCTTGATTTAATATTTCATCTCTAGTTTTAAATACCATTAATCTTTGTTCCATAAGAACATCATCAAATTCAAGAACTTGTTTTCTACTATCATAATTTAAACCTTCTGCTCTCTTTTGAATTATATCAATTATTTTAAGTTTTTTATCATTAGAAGTGTTTAAATCAAAATCTTCAATCAATTCTCTTATGTTATCACTACTATATCTAACTACTAAATCATCCTCAAAACTTGAATAAAAACATGTATATCCAGGATCTCCTTGTCTTCCACTTCTTCCTCTTAATTGATTATCAATTCTTTGTGCTTCATGTCTTTCACTTCCAAGCACAACTAAACCACCAAGCTTTACTGAATCTTCATCAAGTTTAATATCAGTACCTCTACCAGCCATATTTGTTGCTATTGTAACAGCACCTTTTCTTCCTGCTTTTGAAATAATTAAAGCTTCTTTATCATCTTCAATTGCATTTAAAACTTGATGATGAATATTTTTTCTTTTAAGCATATCTGATAATGCAATAGACATATCAATAGAAACAGTACCAACTAATATTGGTTGTTTTTTATTATGAATTTCAATAATCTTTTCAACTATAGCTTCATACTTTTCTTTTTTAGTAAGAAAGACCTTATCTTCATCATCAAATCTAATTACAGGTTTATTTGTAGGTACACAATATACCCTCATATTATAAATATTAATAAATTCATCTTCTTCAGTTTTTGTAGTACCACTCATTCCCGAAAGCTTATTATATAATCTAAAGAAATTTTGATAGGTAATAGTAGCTAAAGTCATTGTTTCTTGTTTAATGCCAACATTTTCCTTAGCTTGAATTGCTTGATGCAATCCATCACTAAATTCTCTCCCTTCCATCTTTCTTCCAGTAAATTTATCAATTAAAACTATTTCATTATCACTTACTATATATTCAACATCTTTACTCATTAAAACATTAGCTCTTAATGCATTTTGTATAAAATGAACTAAGTCTTCATAACCTTCATTAAAAAGATTATCTATTTTAAAATATTTTTCAGCTTTTTTTATACCATTTTCACTTAGACTAACAGAGTTATCTTCAATATATACATCAATATCTACCTTAGATAAACTCTTTACAAAGTTATCCGCAACCATATATTTTACATCTAATGATTCTGCTGGACCTGAAATTATAAGTGGTGTTCTAGCTTCGTCAATTAAAATAGAATCTACCTCATCAATAATCGCAAAGTTTAATCCTCTTAACACCTTATCTTCATTTCTAGTAGCCATATTATCTCTTAAATAATCAAAACCAACTTCAGAATTTGTAGTATAAGTAATATCACAATTAAAAACTTCTTGTTTTTGTTCTTTTAATAAACCATGTCTATTAACACCAACACTAAGTCCTAAAAAATTATAAATTTGTCCCATCCAGGAAGCATCTCTTTGGGCTAAATATTCATTAACAGTAATTACATGTGCTCCTTTACCACTTAATGCATTTAAATATATTGGCATTGTGGCTGTTAAGGTTTTTCCTTCACCAGTTTTCATTTCTGCAATATCACCATAATGTAATAAAACAGCACCTAAAACTTGTACAGGAAAAGGAAACTCATTAATAACTCTTTTAGAAGCTTCCCTACAAGTCGCATAAGCTTCAACCATAATATCTTCTAAAGATTCTGTTTTTAATCTTTCTTTAAAAACAATAGTTTTTTCTTTGAGTTTTTCATCACTTAACTTACTATATTCTTCTTCTAAATCTAAAATTTGTTTTTGTATTTTTTTAGCTTTTTCATAATGTCTACCTTCACTGGTAAACAAGTTTCTTAACTTCATAAATTTCCTTGTATGATAATTATGTACCTTGTCATACATAAAATCATATTCCTTTCTAACCTTTGATAGAATGAAGTAGAAACCATGTTTACTCTTATTTTT
>JGI24708J26588_10000581_pt1 | contig 29669 bp, 30 predicted proteins | sample BioPla1DNA2_FD_26588 | JGI IMG/M metagenome (IMG submission 26588) | reverse complement strand
ATTTTATATAATAGCTTTACTTTTTAATACATCCAATGTTTTTGATATTGCTGTTCCTAGTACAAAGCATACCCCAGCTTCTATTAACCCATTGATACCAACAAATGCAACTATAAATGCAAACACATTGCTTGCCCCAGAGGGCTGAACATACTGCTGCTGTATAAAGTCTGTATTATAAAATAGTAGTACAAAGGTAGGCATGAATAATAAGGTGTTTAATAAAGGTCCAGCTAGATTAGTCAGTAGAAAAGATAACTTATTTGTACTAGAATTCTTTCTTAGCTGTACAAAAATTAGACCGGTAAACCACCCCATAAGTACTCTAGGAACGATAGTAAGAATAAATGTTGACAGTGGACTAATTGATAATAGCATTGTACCAAAAGCATCTAAACCAAAACATTGAATAAAACTAGTTATTCCAAATACTGCTCCCAGTATTGCTCCGCCACTAGGTCCTAGTAAAATAGCTCCCACTGTAACTGGTACCACTAATAAGGTAATCGATAACCCCAGGGTCTTNATATAGCCCAGAGGGGTAAAGGACATGATAATAATAATCGCTACAAATAGTGCCAACTCCACCATTTTAATTGTACGGGTATTTGTGCTTGTCTTAGTTTTTGTTTTCATTGTTACATCCTCCTCATTTCATGATTTGTTGCCCTACAAAACATGAGCCATAGATATAAGAAGCGCCATACATACAAGCCTCCCATCAAGGCAAAGCATGTCGGCGCTTTCTATGTAAAATGAAACTAAAACTCCATCATCATCAGGCAGATCAATACCATCAACACTTGGAATATCTGATTTTAGTTCCTGCCGCTCTTGCTTTAAGGGTCAAGACTATCAATATTTATGTGTAACTACTAATACAAGAGAACACTGAAATCACAGGCCTTTTCCTACCGCCACCAATCGGTGTGCAATGGATAAGCTTAAATTTCGTTCCTATTGTATTATGTTTTATTATAATATTACAAATTATTAATAATTGCAAGATAAAAATAAAATGAATAAATTATAAAAAATAATTATTATCCAAAGGTCTATGGTAATCAGCTATATCCTCTGCTTCTGCTATCAGTTTAATATATGAAAATACTACTGAAACTCCCCCTAATATAATCATTCCAAAATAGACCAGTTGATGAGATGGTAAAAATCCTATTAGAAAAGCACTTCCGTTGACTATTATATGCAATAATATTGGTGCTATAATGCTCTTGAATTTCCTTGCTAATAGCCCTAGTAAAAAACCCAAGCCAAAGGCATAGGTACCTTGTATCAGATTGCCATGGTATATACCAAAGACAAGAGCCTGCATAAAATTTGCAGCCATAAAAGAAACGGAGCGCTGAGTCAACTTAAGCATTAAGCCACGAAATATTAATTCTTCAACTATAGGTGCTATAATAACTGTATACAAAATCACTAGCCCTAGCTTGCCACTAAATAAAGTTTCCATTACACTAGAGTATTCCTTAAATAGTTCTTCCAAAAATGGTTGAATAATATTCATGATACCCGAAAGTAATAACTGACAACCAATGCCCAAGGAGATAAATAGACCAATTTTTTTAAATTTAAAAACAGAGTTTAATCTTATCTTAATTTCATATTTTGTAACCCTGCGATACCAAAAAAAGAATACCACTCCGCAGACTACACTAGCTATTACTGCAAAAACATATTGTGTTTCCGGAGTAATCTCAGTCATTTTGGCCAGTTCCTTATAAATAATGTCATTATCAGTTATTCCCATGGAAGCAAATTCATAACCTAACACCAGTCCTCCTATAAATGTATATGAAAACACTATAATAGCCATAACCAAAGCCTGTATACCTATCGCCACCAGCGCCGGTGATAAACCAGCCATAAACCTTAGAACCCTCTTCAAAATTAACATCACCTTTCATATTTTAGCTCATGCTGTTATTACCCTTTTTAAATTATATATTTTTATAATTATATAATAGTTAAGCATATCAAGCAATATAACATTATGCAAATCGGAAATTTATACCATGCCCTTTATGATTCAATTTATTTTTTAGAGATTTTTAGAGATTTTTAATAAGAATTTTCTTTTTTAATACATGAAATTATGATAAACTATAATGCAACTAGGTGATTCTACATAGAATCGGCATTTATACAATAAAGCGAGGTTATAGCATGCGGAAACAGACAAGACTGGATGAAAGTGCTAATATTTATCAACATAGAGAAATGAAATCAGAAAAAGAAAAACTTAGGGAAATGTCATGGAGGGATAGAGTTAGTTACCTATGGGACTATTATAGGGTACACGGGCTAGTTATAGTGCTATCTATTTCTTTAATAGTATATATTTTCTATAAGCTTATAACTCCTGATATTGAAACCAGATTTTATGCTGCATTTATTAATAGTCCCATTAATCCAGATTCACTTAAGGAGTATCAGACGGAATTTCATGAACACCTTAATCTAGACCCTGAATTAGAAGAGGTTTTCTTTAATGATAGTTTTTACTTTGGCAGCCCCTCAGAATATAGTATAGCTATGAGGCAGGCATTACAAGTTTACGTGGCCAACAAAGAAATTGATGTTATTATTGCACCGGAAAGCGAATTTCAGAGCTTAAATTATATTGGCTTCTTTGATGATCTTTCCGATCAATTACCTACAGATTTATACAGCGCATTAACTAATTCATTTTATATTGCTTCAAACCAAGACGATATTGATGCAAATCAGGCTAATCCTGAAAAGCGTGTATACGGTATCTATCTTACTGATTTAGATTTATATAGTGCCTATACTAAGGATCCCTATATCATAGGAATTGTGGCAAACTCCAATTATAAACATAATTCAGTGGAGTATATTAGGTATTTATTTAATATCTTCCCTTAATTATAATAATATTGAAGATAAAAAATCTCATTTACATCTATTAACCTTGTAAATGAGATTTTTATATATCAAATTATATTATTTTTTTGTTATATATCCTTGGGCCTTTAATAGCTCAGCAATTAGTACAGCCCCTCCTGCGGCACCTCTAACAGTATTGTGGGATAAGCCTACAAATTTATAGTCGTAAACCCTATCTTCACGGAGTCTTCCTACTGTAACTCCCATGCCATTTTCATAATCACGGTCCAGTTTAGCTTGAGGCCTATTATCATCTTCTAGATATTTGATAAATTGCTTTGGGGCACTGGGTAGCTTTAATTCTTGTGGTAGACCTTTAAACTCTGCCCATGCTTTTAGAATCGCTTCTTTAGTAGGTTTCTTATCAAAACTTACAAAAACAGCTGCAGTGTGACCATCAGTAACTGGTACACGGATACATTGAGTTGTGATAATTGGAGAAGATGCCTTAATGATTTCTCCGTTCTCTACCTTACCCCATATTCTAAGGGGTTCTTGCTCACTTTTTTCTTCTTCACCACCGATATATGGTATCACATTATCGACCATCTCTGGCCAATCATCAAAGTTCTTACCAGCCCCTGAGATTGCCTGATAAGTAGTAGCTACAACAACTTTAATCCCATATTCTCTTAAAGCATGTAATGCTGGAGCGTAACTTTGGATAGAACAATTTGGTTTAACTACAACAAAACCTCTAGTGGTTCCAAGACGTTTCTTCTGACTCTCAATAACTTCCAGATGTTCTGGATTTAATTCTGGTACTACCATAGGTACATCAGGAGTCCAGCGATGGGCGCTATTGTTAGATACAACAGGAGTCTCAGTTTTAGCATAAGCCTCTTCTATGGCCTTGATCTCTTCCTTAGTCATATCTACTGCACTAAATACAAAATCCACACTCTTACTTACTTCTTCTACATTATTAACATCTAATACCACCAGTTTCTTTACTGACTCAGGCATAGGACTAGCCATCTTCCAGCGTCCGCTTACAGCCTCTTCATAAGTCTTACCAGCACTTCTAGGGCTTGCTGCTACAGTAACAACTTCAAACCATGGATGATTATCCAATAATGAAATAAACCTTTGGCCTACCATACCAGTAGCACCAAGGATACCTACTCTTAATTTTTCCATTTAAATTCCTCCCAATCTGTTCTTGTATGGCATACATTTGTCTTTCTTGTAAGTATACTATAATTTTTTCAAAAATCAATATTTTTTTGTCTAAATTATTATATTTGTAGATTACGATAATTTACTAGACTTTATGGGTTTTCATTTGGTTATTTTTCTCTGATATCAAAATCCTCTAGAAGATTTTTCAAGTCTTCCATAGTTTCTATCTCATTGACCATTCTTCTTAATCTAGAGCTACCAGGATATCCAGCTGTATACCAAGCTACATGTTTTCTCATTTCTCTTATACCTGTAAATTCACCCTTATACTTTACTGCCATACTTCCATGACGCAAGATCATCTCTTTCACTGTAGCAAAATCCGGTTTATCCATTATAATGCCAGTCTCCAGATAAGCCTTAATATGTTCAAATATCCAGGGATTGCCTCTTGCTCCTCTGGCAATCATTACTCCATCACAGCCTGTTATATCAATCATTCTTTTAGCGTCTATGGGACTAAATACATCACCGCTTCCTATAACCGGTATAGAGACTGCTTCTTTCACCTTACGGATAATCTCCCAGTCAGCCTCCCCACTGTAATATTGTTCCCTGGTTCTACCATGGACTGCAATAGCCTTAGCTCCATTATCTTCTGCTATTTTAGCTATTTCCACGGCATTAATATGACTTTCATCGAAACCTTTTCTTATCTTAACAGTTACAGGTTTACTAATACTTTTGGATACTTCTCGAACAATCTCGCCCACTAACTTGGGATTTTTCATAAGAGCAGAACCTTCCCCGTTATTTACCACCTTGGGAACTGGGCAACCCATATTGATATCCAATACATCAAAATTTCTCTCTTCAATCCGTTTGGCTGTCTCCCCAAGAATATGGGGATCAGATCCGAAGAGTTGGATAGCTACAGGTCTCTCTCCCTCAGCTATAGTTAGCAGATTTTCTGTATTTTGATTATTATAATGTATCCCCTTGGCACTTACCATTTCTGTGCATAGAAAATCGGCTCCCTTTTCCTTACACAATAAGCGAAATGGCAGGTCTGTTACACCTGCCATGGGACCTAAAAATAATTTTCCATCTACTTTTACATTTCCAATGTAAATACACATTATCTATATTATCTCCCTTTATTCTTGTCACTGATTATTTTCAAGCCCTTTAAAGTTAAGGTCGGATCGTAAACTTCAATCACATCAGTAGAATCAGCAATAATTTTTCCTAAACCTCCAGTAGCTACAACCCTACAATCTTGAATTTTAGCTTCTTTCAACATATTTGTAACTATATATTCTGTCTGTCCAATACATCCAAAGACCAAGCCTGCTTGCATACTGGTTACAGTATCCTTGGCCAATATGGTACTGGGTTTTGCTATCTCTATCTCAGGTAGCTTAGCCGTATCTCTCCATAGGGCGTTGGCTGATATCTGAAGCCCAGGACTGGTCACCCCTGCAATAAATGAACCATCCTCTGTAATTAAATCATAGGTAATAGCTGTTCCAAAGTCTATAACCAGAACTGGTCCACCATATATTTCATAAGCTGCAACAGCATCAACAACCCGATCAGTTCCTATTTCCTTAGGATTAGGCGTTACAATTTTAATTCCTGTTTTTGTACCAGCGCCTACAATCAAAGGAGTTATACCTAGATATTTAGCTAAAGCCGATGTAAATGAATACATTATCTTAGGCACAACCGATGCAACCGTTACAGAATCTATATCCTTTATATTAATATTCTTCAAATTAAAAAATTCATACAATAGAATTCCATATTCATCAGATGTCCTTGTTACCGCTGTGGTAATTCGAAAATTCGCCACTAAATTCAAATCATCAAAGACACCTAAGGTAATATTTGTATTACCTATATCAACTACCAGTAACATTATACACCTCCATTATACAATCGTAATAAGACTTATTACCTTTACTCGATAAGAGATGCATCTTCATTAAGGAAAAAAACTTTGTAGAAGGTTTCTAAGGCTTCTAACAACTCTGCCTTTTTCCTTCTCATTTCTTTGATCTTTAACGCACTTCCTATCTCATCATATAGATAATCACTTTCATGAGCCTCTACTCTAAATATTAAGGAACCATCTTCTTCAAATTCTAAGGATAGAATGCCGCCTACATCCTCTGTAAATAGCACACACATAATCTGTAATTCCTGCTTTACCCTTTCTGGTAATAAATTAAACTCCTCATTGAAGTAATATTTTTTCTCATAAGCGCTACTGGCACATAATACAATCCTATCCTCAACCACTTTATCGACTCCTTATTTTCCTATTGTCGCAACCATAACAGCCTTTATTGTATGCATGCGATTTTCTGCCTCGTCAAAAATAACATCAGCAAATCTCTCAAATACTTCCTCAGTAACCTCATTTCCTTTTACTGCAGGAAGGCAATGTAATAATATGGTATTTTCTTTTTTTGTTTTTTCAATTAAAGCAGGATTGACTTGATAAGGCTTAAGTATTGCTATCCGCTCAGCTGCTAAGGCTTCCTCGCCCATGGAACACCATACATCAGTATAGATAGCATCAGCCCCTTCTACCCCATCAAGAGAATCAGAAATTTCTATCCGGCTACCAGATTCCTTGGCATATTGTTTACAAGTTTCTATTAATTCTTGATTTGGCCATAAGGATTTAGGTGCCAATATTGTATAGTTAATACCCAATTTAGATGTTCCAATCATAAGGCTGTTAGATATATTATTGCGGCCATCTCCTACATATACAAGCTTTAACCCTTTTAGAGTACCAAACTGTTCTTTTAAAGTCAATAAGTCCGCTAGAATTTGTGTAGGATGGTAAGTGTCTGTAAGCCCATTCCAAACCGGAACTTTACTATACTGGGCTAACTTCTCTACTGTTTCCTGGGAATATCCTCTAAACTGTATACCATCGAACATTCTACCCAAGACCCTAGCTGTATCTTCAATACTTTCCTTATGGCCCAATTGAATATCATCCTTACCCAAATACTCTGGATGTCCCCCCTCATCAATACATCCCACTGTAAAGGCACAGCGAGTTCTTGTAGAAGGTTTCTCAAATATTAAAGCAATATTCTTTCCTTTTAAACTATCCCCAAGGATCCCCTGTTTCTTCTTAGCCTTCAATTCTGCTGCCAAATTAATTAAATAGTCAATCTCTTCTGCTTTATAATCCTTTAACGTTAATAAACTCCGTCCCTTTAAATCCATAATATCCTCCATTCTTAATATGCTCCCCACTGATGATATAGCCTTTTATAGGAACCATGTTACCATAGGATAGCCCATGACTTCTATCCAACAACCATGATAAAGCGTAGTTGAATTAATAACAGATACAGAGAGCTGATTAATAATTATACTTATAATTGATATTTTATACATTATTCCTTTTTTTATGAACTGTCAAGTATTATATATAAAATTTAATATATCAACGTAAGTATAATGGTATACTATGGACTTATATAACAAATCTGGAACGATATATTATTAATTAATATTCATCGCGGCTTGTATATTTTTCAATTAAATTTTGCTCCAATATTTCCTTTGATATTTTCTTTAATAATAATGCCCTTTCATGCTCCTTTTTATAAAGAGATGCATCTTCCTCTTGACCAGTTTCTATATTCCAGGCCCTACTTCCTTCAAAAATTCCTTCTCTGGAAATCTGGAACATAACGTCATCCTTGACAAAAGAACCTTCAAATAAATAAGTAGTAAATGCTACAAAACCTTCCTCTGCATTGACCAGATCCTGACCTACAATGAATGCATCATCTATATCTATCCCCATAATATTGGAGATAGTTGGCATAAAATCTATTTGACCACCAGTGATACTGTTTTTTTCCTTAACTCCGCTACCAGGTACATGGATAATCAGTGGTACATTTAACATCTCATCATAATCATAAGGCTTGCCTAGAAATTCTGTCATTCTTGTCTGATTTTCCTCCATACCGCAATTAAGACCATGATGATCACCATATAAGGCTATTACGGTATTGTCATATAAGCCCATTGCTTTCAAATCATCGATAAACTGGCCTATAGCTTCATCAGTATAGCGAACTGTTTGAAGATAAGAACCAAAGGCAGTTCCTTGATCCTCTTCTTTTAATTCCAAGGTCTGAAATTGTTCTTCTAGAACATAGGGATGATGGTTAGTTAGGGTAATGACAAAGGAGAAGTATGGTTCCTTTTGTACCTTTAACATCTCAGATAATTGCCTAAATACGGATTTATCTGATATCCCCATTCCGATTATTTCATCCTGCTCTAAATCTTCCATACTGATATAATCATTAAAGCCCTGATAAGGATAAGCATTTTCCCGATTCCAAAACTCACCCTCAAATCCATGGACCACAAAGGTATCATATCCCTGCTCCTTTAATAACCAAGGTAAACCACGGAATGTATTCTTCTCATATAATCTATATATCTCACCATCTATTAATGGATATAGACTATTCATACTGGTAAATTCAGCATCGGCAGTATTGCCTTTACCAGTATTGGAATAATAGCGATCAAAAAAGATTGTGTCCCTTTCCAATAATTTATTTAAATTCGGGGTTATCTCCTGACCTTCATATTCCCTATTAATTACAAACTCCTGAAATGCTTCCAGTTGAATAACAATTAAATTTTTCCCTCTTCCAATTCCATAGTGTTTGGCAAGTTCCTGGTTATCTTGGGTGTTCTGTGCTGGGGGTAACTCCTGTCCGTCTTTAGATAAATCTTGATCTCCCTTATTATCAATATCTTCAACATCTGAGTCTATATCAGCTAAGTCTTTATCATCAAAATCTTTATCATCTGAGTCTTTATTATCTAAGTCTTTGTTATCCCTACTTTCATTATCAGGATTTGCCTGATCTGGCGAAGGCTCATCATCGCCTAGCAAGGATAAATTAGGATTAACCTCCTGTAGAACTTCTAAAATCTCTTCTTCATCCATTCGCTCTGGAGCTATATGATCGGTAATTGTCTCGTATATATCATTAAAATGACTTGTGAAAAACTCCATACTATTAACCCTTTCAAAAGCAGTAGAATGAAAGGGATTGGCAATAACAGTGATCAAAATTGCTATTATGGCATAGGTTATATATTTTATCTTTCGACGAAAGGCCCATTCATGTTGCACTGGTGCAGATGAATATTTTTTAAAATAATGATAAGTAAAAGGGATGTCCACAAAAAGCAAAAAACTAGAAGGTATTAAGGTTGCAATAAAACTCTTAGGTACCGCTGTAACACTCTTCACCTGCCATAGTTGCCGGATAGATACTGTCTGATGGTAATAATTATAGTACATAGTATCAGCAAACATTACCAGACTTAATAATACATAAACTAAAAGGAAAATTCCTCTTTTCCTTTTTAATCCACTCTTACTAAAGCAAACAAAAATAAAAGCCCATATTGATAAGCTAATCATAATTAGAACAAGCTGCATATGATTAACTTTAATAAGAGAATAGTAAACCATCATTTTAATCATGAACAATATGGCTATCATATAAGGTGAGGATAAAAAAGCTTTTACATTCTTCATGTTCTTATCATACCTTTCATTAAAGCATCCTTAATCTGTCTTAAATGTAACTATGGCACTTGCTATAAATCTCGAATTTGGAATATCTATAGCAGTATACAGTAAATACAAAAAGTTTGTTTTGTCGTAGAAATATAATATCTCAATAAAAACTTTAAAGCAATATAAAATCTCTTAATTTTTTCTTAATATATAGATTATTGTTACCATTTGTAGCAAGTAAATGAAGTGATGTTATATTTATCCTACACACAAAAATCGTATCAGGAATAAGCAGCATACTCCTCCCTGATACGATTTAATCCTAATCATTTAATAATTTAGTCATTTAGTTCGTCTTCTTTACCTACTTCTGTTAAGGATTTCACTAGTCCCGCTAGTCCTTGTATCTCAGAAGGTATTATAATCTTAGTTGCTTTACCATCAGCTGCTTTTGCAAACGCTTCTAAACTCTTTAACTGAATTACTGCATTTTGAGGTGCAGCTTCATTTAGGAACTGGATACCCTGAGCATTGGCCTTTTGCACTGTAAGGATAGCCTCAGCCTGACCTTCCGCTTCTTTAATTGTAGCTTCCTTCATAGCCTCAGCCCTAAGTATAGCTGATTGCTTTTCCGCTTCAGCTTCCAAAATAGCTGCTTCCTTTTTACCTTCTGCCACCAGTATTGCCGATCTTTTTTCACCTTCAGCTATTAAGATAGACTCCCTACGTTCCCGCTCTGCCTTCATTTGCTTTTCCATGGCGTCTTGTATAGCCGCAGGAGGAATAATGTTCTTAAGTTCCACTCTGGTAACCTTAATTCCCCATGGGTCAGTAGCCACATCTAGTGTTATCCTCATTTTCGTATTAATTATTTCCCTAGAAGTTAGAGTTTCATCCAGCTCTAAGTCACCTATAATATTACGCAAAGTAGTAGCAGTAAGATTCTCTATAGCCATCAAAGGCCTCTCCACTCCATAAGTATATAGCTTGGGATCTGTAATTTGAAAAAATACTACCGTATCAATCTTCATAGTAACATTATCCTTAGTAATCACTGGTTGAGGTGGAAAATCAGCCACCTGTTCCTTTAATGGTACTTTCTTAGCTATCCGATCAATTAAAGGCACCTGCACATGTATACCTACATCCCAAGTAGTTAGATATGCTCCTAGCCGTTCAACCACATAGGCATTGGCCTGAGGCACAATGCGAATACAAGATGCAATAATAACTAATATCAAAATCAAAAATATCAGAAAAATTACTTCCATATTACTTTTCCTCCTTATTGATATTTAAATTTAAAACAGGTCTTACCATTAACTTGACTCCCTGTACCTCTTCAACAACTACCCTGCTTCCTTCTTCAATTATATTACCTTCTACAGATCTAGCGCTCCAATACTGCCCTTCCACTATAACCTCTCCGGCAGCATTAATATTATCAATCTTAAGGGTCACCAAGGCTTCCTTACCGATAATTCGTTCATAATTAGTTCTTACCCTTTTAGGGTTAAAATATTTTATCACAATAGGCCTTGTAAAGAATAATAAAGCTAGGGAAACAGCAATGAACAATACTATCTCTAAGAATAAAATATCCATGAACAAGGAGACAATAAAGGCAACCAAAGCTCCGCCTGCAAACCATATAGTAGTAAGCCCCAATGTAAAAAACTCAATGGCAATTAATACTGCAAGTATAATTAACCAGTAAATTGAATTTGACAAAAAGCTTCCCCCTTTCTAGTTTGATATACTTTAATTTTACTTTATTACATTTTATTAAACAATAGTTAATAGATAATTCTAATTTAATTTTAATCTAAGAGGAGCAAGTAAAAAAGGTTACTAACTTAATATAATAGTATAATCAATTTACACTTTACTATTATATCTATAGTAACCTACAAATATCTTATTTAGTATATCTTCGTTGTCTGGCTCCCTCATACATTAAAATTGCAGCGGCCACTGCTGCATTAAGAGATTCCACTTTACCAGCCATCGGAATCCTTATCCAGGTATCAGCCAGTTTTGAGCTTTCATTACTTAAACCATTGGCTTCATTACCTATAAGAAATGCACATTTGCCAGTAAAACTTCCTTCTGTATCGTAGACTCTTCCTTGCAGATGGGCAGCAAATATTTCAATCCCCTGAGCCTTTACTTCCCTTAATACCTCAGCAAAATTCTCTGCCTGATAATAGGGCATTCTATAAATAGACCCCATAGTGGAGCGTACCACCTTAGGATTATATAGATCTACACAGGATTTATTACTTATAATTCCTGTAATACCAGCGCCTTCTGCCGTTCTAATTATAGTCCCCAAATTACCAGGGTCCCTAATATCCTCCAGCAAAAGAAGATAGGCCCTGTCATCCTTAAGGATATCTTCTAGGGAATATTCTGTAGTCCTTACCGTAGCCATAATACCTTGGGGTGTCTTTGTATCCGATACCTCTTTGAATACCGAAGTACTTACCAGTTCACAGTTTAGTCCCTTGAAATAATCTGCTTGATGGGCTGTCTTTTCCTGAAAAAATTCCTCAGTAGCATAGGCCTTGTGAACAATTCCTGCTTCCTTTGCCTCCTCAAACATCCTTAATCCTTCAATGACAAATAACCCCTGTTCTTTCCTGGCTTTAGGCTTCTTTTGCAGCAAAAACAGGTTTTTCATCTGGGGATTACTTATGCTGCTTATTACATCTTTCCGCTTCATGATAATATTAATCCTCTTGCATTTTACTTAATTTTGCAGTCTGATCTGCAGCAATTAAACTATCAATTATCTCATCCAGATCTCCATTCATTATAGCATCAATCTGATGGAGAGTTAATTTTATACGGTGATCAGTTACACGACCTTGAGGGAAATTATAAGTTCTTATCTTTTCGGAACGATCTCCTGTACCTATTTGGCTCTTTCTAGCTTGAGCTTCAGCATCCTGAGCCTTCTGCAATTCCAAATCATAAAGTCTGGAACGAAGGACTTTAATAGCCTTATCCTTATTCTTTAATTGAGACTTCTCATCTTGGCAGGTTATAACTATTCCTGTTGGAATATGGGTAAGTCTAACAGCAGAGTCTGTAGTATTAACAGACTGACCACCATTNCCAGAAGATCTAAATACATCAAATTTACAATCTGCAAGATCCAATTCCACGTCCACATCTTCAGCTTCTGGCATAATAGCTACTGTAGCTGTAGATGTATGAATTCTTCCTCCGGATTCTGTTACTGGAACTCTTTGTACCCGGTGAACACCACTTTCATATTTTAATTTTGAATAGGCACCCTTGCCATTGATCATAAATACAACTTCTTTAAAACCGCCTATACCATTTTCATTTAAACTCATCATATCGGTTTTCCAACGGTTACTATCCGCATATTGACAATACATACGATACAGTTCTGCTGCAAATAGGGCTGCTTCATCGCCACCAGCACCAGCTCTTATCTCTACAATAACATTCTTCTCATCATTAGGATCCTTAGGTAAAAGTAATATCTTTAATTCTTCCTCAATCTTAACGATCCTTTGCTTACTGAGGCTTAGTTCTTCCTTAGCCATTTCACAAAGTTCTTCATCAGTTTCTTCTTCAAGGATAGTTAGGCTATCCTCAATAGTCTGTTGTGTCTCTTTATATTCCTTATATTTTTCCACTATATCATATAAGTCAGCTTGTTCTTTTCTTAGTTTAGTATATCTAACCTGATCATTTACAATATCAGGATTAAGCATCTCCTGTTCAATCTCTTGATATCGTAATAGTATGTCTTCTAATTTATCAAACATAAATTACCTCCAAATAATTCTATATATACAATCTCCTACCACACACAATTCGATCTAATCCACTTAAATCTTGTTTTATGAAAACATCAGAAAAACCTTCTTTCTCAAGAAGTCTTTTCACATCCATACCTTGATTATAACCTATCTCAAAGAAAACCCATCCATCAGGATTAAGAAAATCCTTTAGGGATGATATGATCCTTCTATAATAATCCAATCCATCACAAGCTCCATCCAAAGCAATCATTGGCTCATAATCCCTAACTTCAGGCATTAGACTTCTGATTTCATCCGATGGAATATATGGGGGATTAGACACAATGATATCATATGTTCCTTCTATATTCTGGAAGAGATCACTTTGTATCAGCTTTACATCTACTTTATGCTTATTGACATTACGGGTTGCAAGTGCCAATGCTTTTTCTGAGATATCTGCGCCATAGGCCTCCTTAAGTCTTCCAAGCTTGGCCAAGCTTATTATTATACACCCGGAGCCAGTACACATATCTAACACTGATTTATTGTCGCAAATCTTTAGAACTTCCTCCACTAAACATTCTGTATCTTGTCTGGGAATAAGAACATCTTTAGACACTTCAAACTCTAGCCCCATAAACTCTTGGGTGCCAGTAATATACTGAAGAGGTATGTGGGATGCCCTTAGTTCTATCAGATCCATATACCTTTTACTATCCTCAACTGAAACTTCTTTATCTCCGTTTAGTATAAACTCATGCCGACTTATGCCAAAGGTATGGGCCAGCAAATACCATGCATCTACATCAGCATCTAAGATATTCTTTTCCCTTAACTTTGATTGTGCAATGTTTAATAATTGCCTATAAGTATTCATTCCGACCTCTCTAGATTACTCTAATTTAAATATTTATCCAAAGCTTTCAGAATATCATCATCCTCTTCTTCATCGGTATCTAATATATTATAATCTAGCTCTACATCTTTTAAAATATTTTCTGCATCTTCTAAACTATAATTAACATTAGTATCAACAAGATCCTCATCTTCAATATCTTCCCCGGAAGTCTGATCTGATGTCTCTAATTCTAAAAAACTTCTCCAGTCAAAAACTGCTTCAACCGATGCAATAGCCACCTCAATCATATCATCATCTGGCTCTTTTGTTGTCAAACTCTGCAGCCATAGGCCAGGCTTACTTATTATATTGATGATTATATTATCACTTTTACCCGCCAGCCGAATAAATTCATAGGAAATACCAGCTATAAGGGGTACCAGCAAAATCCTGGATATTATTTTCCATGTCAAATTCTTGGTTGGTAGTATGATAAAAAATATTAAACTGATTACCATAACCAACAACATAAAACTTGTTCCACATCTTTTATGACGTCTAGATTGCCACTTTACATTGTCAACAGTAAGTTCAAATCCATTTTCTAAACAATTAATAGTCTTGTGCTCAGCCCCATGATACATAAAAACCCGATTTATTTCCTTCATGCGGGAAGCTGCTATTATATATATAATGAATATTGTTAATCGAATTAGCCCCTCTAATAGAGACATAGAAAATTTGGTTGTTATATGTTTAGAAAATAAACTGGATATTAGTACTGGAAGTACCATAAACAAGGCAATAGAAATTATAATTGACAATGCAACCGCCCCTACCATAAGTAGGGTGTTTGATTTATCAGTATCAGATACATTATTCTGATTATCTGTTTCCTCATCATCAAAAAAGCTGGAAGAGAAGTTTAGTACCTTAATTCCTGTTACAAGAGAGTCCACGAAAGCTAATATACCTCGAAATATAGGAAGTTTAAATAATTTCACTTTATCAGCAAAATTTCTTTGGGTATTTTTTTCTATAACTATTTCATTATCTGGCTTACGGACTGCCACAGCGTACTGATCTTTATGTTTCATCATAACGCCCTCGATAACAGCCATTCCACCGACTCCTGATGGCTTCATAATGCACCCATACCTTTCTTATTATTATCTCTTGAATCGTATTTCTAATTTCTTTAGTCTATAATTATTCGTTATTTAAAAATAGGCTGAGGAAGTAAACCTCAACCCAATTTTTAGCGCTTTATAGTTTTCTTATTTAAGTAATAGATTTTAGCATAAATATCAAGCTATAACCGCCAATAGAAGTTTTCTTCTATTAACTTATTTATCTTGATTTAAACCATATCTGCGATTAAATTTCTCAATAGCACCACGGGCAGCTGCTGCCTTCTGCTGACCAGTATAGAATGAATGGCATTTGGAGCAGATTTCTACGTGGATATTTTCCTTTGTTGATCCAGTTACGAACTCATTACCGCAGTTACAATCTACTTTAGCTTGATAATATTCTGGATGTAAACCTTGTTTCATTTTTTTCACCTCTTTAATATCAATCTTACGAAACAATACCTAATCTATGGTATATAATCATTTCCATCATATAAACAGCTTGTTAATTATATCATAGGTTTTTTTTTAATGCAAGAGTTAAAAGACAATTTTAGTCTTTTTTATGATTTCAACAAACTCTTCATTGGATTTGGTTTTGATAAACATATCGATGATTCTCTCCAGGGCTTCTTCTGACTTCATACTACTTAGAGCTTTTCTCATCAAATAAGAAGCTTCTAATTCCGATTGACTAAGTAGCAAGTCTTCCCTTCTGGTACTGGATTTTGGCAGATCGATGGCAGGGAAAATACGCTTCTCAGACAAGTTACGATCCAGCACCAACTCCATATTACCCGTACCTTTAAATTCCTCAAATACCACATCATCCATCCTACTGCCTGTATCTACCAATGCAGTTGCAAGAATAGTTAAGCTACCACCTTCTCGCATATTTCTTGCCGCACCAAAGAAACGCTTAGGCATATATAGGGCCGCAGGATCTAGACCACCTGATAAGGTCCTTCCGCTAGGTTGTACAGTTAGGTTATATGCTCTAGCCAGTCTTGTTATACTGTCCAGTAGGATAATAACGTCCTGCTTATGTTCAACTAGCCGCTTAGCCCTCTCAATAACCATCTCAGATACTCTCTTATGGTTATCTGGTAATTCATCAAAAGTAGAATATATAACTTCCACATTTTTCCCTTGAATAGATTCCTTTATATCGGTAACTTCCTCTGGTCGTTCATCAATTAGCAAAATAATAACCTTCATATTCGGATGATTTATGGTTATTGATTTTGCAATCTGTTTTAAAAGTGTTGTCTTACCAGCCTTAGGCTGGGATACAATCATTCCCCTTTGACCCTTTCCTATAGGTGATACCAAATCTACAATTCTGGTAGCTATCCCAGCCCCAGGGGTTTCCAGATAAATTCGCTCATTGGGGAAGATTGGTGTCAGATCTTCGAACTTATTCCGCTTTTGTGCTTCATTAGGAGGAAATCCATTAACAGCTTTTATATATAATAAGGCAGAAAATTTTTCATTTTGGCTTTTGATTCTTGTGTTACCTGTAACTATATCCCCTGTCTTTAGATTAAACCTTCTAATCTGTGCCGGGGACACGTAGACATCATTTTCTCCGGGTAAATAATTATCACATCTTATGAAGCCATATCCATCAGTCAAAACTTCTAAAATGCCTTCCTTGGTTTCACCACTGTCCAGTTGTTCCATCTCACTGTTTCCAGTATTAATACTGGTATTATTAATGTGGGTATGGCCATTGCCAGTATTACTATTGCCGCTGCTGCCATGGCCAGTATTTCCTTGATTAGTATGACCATGGCTATTACTAGAATTACCTTTGTTGCTATGACTATCTTGGTCATCCTTATTATTACTATCGCTAGTACTGTCACTGGTATTATGTTCGTTATTACTTTCCTCTCCTACTTCCTTCCCTCTCGAATCCATATGGCGGGAATCATAACTCTGTGTATCATGTAGTTTAAGTGCTTCAATTAACTCTTTTTTCTTTAAAGTAGAAATGTTTTTTAACCCTTTATCCCGGGCAATTACCCTTAAATTGGCCAGGGTCATCGAATCATATTGCTTTTCCATATATTTTGCTCCTTTAATAAATAATCAATAATAATCTATAAAATTGGATTCGCTATCGGAATTTATAATAGATATAGATATGAATTAGATTTTATCATGATATACATTGTGTTAATAAATGTGTACATATATTATACACCTTTTGCTAATTAATGCAAAGTGTATTTTTATAAATTTTCAAAAAATAGGTACTACTTGATTTAGCTACGTCTAAATGTTATGATAAAATATGTTTATCAATAAATATTAGTGTTAATATTAAACATGTGTTTATTTATAACTAAATTTAAATACATAAGGTGGAATACTCCATGAATATTAAGGAAAATGCGCTACAACTTCATGAAAAACTAAACGGTAAGTTAGAAATTAAGTCTAAGTTCTCCATAAAATCCAGAGAAGATTTAGCTTTGGTCTATACCCCTGGGGTAGCTGAACCATGTAAAGTTATAGCTGCTGATAAATCAGCCAGTTATAGATATACCATGAAAGCTAATACCATAGCTGTAATCTCAGATGGAAGCGCTGTCTTAGGGCTTGGTAATATAGGCCCCCATGCTGCAATGCCCGTTATGGAAGGTAAGGCAGTACTATTTAGGGAATTCGGTGGTGTTAATGCAATTCCCATATGTCTTGATACCCAAGATACCGAAGAGATAATCAATACAATTGTAAATATTGCTCCTGCTTTTGGGGGCATTAATCTAGAGGATATATCTGCCCCAAGATGCTTTGAAATCGAAGATCGCTTGAAATCAATGCTGGATATCCCTGTTTTCCATGACGACCAACATGGTACAGCCATTGTTGTACTGGCTGGAGTAATCAATGCTCTTAAAGTAACTGGCAGAACTAAGGATAGGTGTAAAGTTGTTATCAACGGCGCAGGCTCTGCAGGTATTGCTATTGCAAAGCTTTTACTAACCTATGGTTTCACTGATGTAACCCTATGTGATCTTCATGGTATAATATCAAAAGATTATCCTAATTTAAACTGGATACAGAAGGAGATGCTTCAGGTAACAAATCTCCAAAACCAAAGGGGCACCCTTGCAGATGCTTTAATTAATGCAGATATCTTTATCGGTGTATCTGCTCCTAATATTGTTACACCAGAGATGGTTGCATCTATGAAAGCTGATCCCATAATCTTTGCCATGGCTAATCCAGATCCAGAGATCCTGCCTGATATTGCCAAAAAAGCTGGGGCTAAAGTTGTTGCCACTGGTCGCTCAGATTTTCCAAATCAGATTAATAATGTAGTGGCCTTCCCTGGGATATTTAAAGGCGCTTTGGAAGCTCAAGCTAAGCAGATTACAGAAGAAATGAAATTAGCAGCTGCTAGGGCCATTGCAGACTTAGTCAGTGATAGCCAGTTAAATGAGGACTATATCATCCCCTATGCTTTTGATAGTAGGATTTGTGATGCCGTTAGCCAAGCAGTACTTGAAAACATAGGGAGGTAGCAATGAATAAGACCACTAAAAACGGGAAAATATTATGGGATAATAAACGTTTCCATTCCCTAGACTACCATATGAAGCAAACCTATGGTCAAAAAATATATAAGCTCTCCCTTAATGGTGGAATGAGTTGCCCCAATAGAGATGGTACCATCGATACTAAAGGTTGCATCTTCTGCAGTAAAGGTGGCTCTGGAGATTTTGCTGCTTCCAATAGACTTACTATTACAGAGCAAATTGAAGAAGCCAAACAGCTTATATCGGCTAAAATAAAAGCAGATGAGATAGATAGAAAGTATATTGCATACTTTCAAGCCTTTACCAATACCCATGGTCCAGTGGATTATTTACGAAGAATATTCACTGAGGCAATTATGCACCCTGATATCTTAATACTATCCATTGCAACCAGACCAGATTGCCTTGGTGACGATGTCCTAAAACTACTTAATGAATTAAATCAGATAAAGCCTGTATGGATTGAATTAGGACTACAAACTATACACGAAAAAACGGAACAGTTTATAAGAAGAGGCTATCCCTTATCTGCTTTTGAAACCGCCCTAAAGAAGTTAAACCAGCTTGATATTCCAGTTATAGTTCATACCATATTAGGACTACCAGGAGAAAACCCAGCAGACATTCTCCTTACTATGAATTATATTGGTGGTAAGAATATACAGGGCATAAAGCTTCAACTTCTGCATATATTAAAAGGTACGGATCTTGGTACCTTGTACGAAACTGGTAAGCTAAAGGAGGTTCTTACCTTAGAAGCATATGTGGACCTGGTTATCACCTGTCTAGAACATCTTCCTAAGGAAATAATAGTTCATCGTATCACTGGTGATGGTCCTAAAAGCTTACTTCTAGCCCCAAACTGGAGTGGGAACAAAAAACTGGTTTTAAACCGAATTCAACAGGAAATGAAAAAACGGAACACTTGGCAAGGCAGATGCTTTTACTAAGTTTAGGAATAAGAAGGAGGAATACCTATGAAATCTGATACCTTTATGTTATATAAACTAATGATATTATATACCTTAAGCAGGGTAAACTTTCCTTTGACCAATTCCCAATTAACGTCCTTTATTTTAGATAAAGGATATACTAATTATTTCAATATTCAACAAGTTATCTCTGAATTAATTGATGATGCATATATCGTAAATAAAACCATCCGTAATAGTTCCTTGTACTTTATAACAGAAACAGGATTAGATACCCTCTCACTTTTTGATAATATGATTTCACCAGGAATTAAGGAAGATATTGATACCTACCTTCAAGAGAATCAATACGAACTTAGGGAAGAAGTATCTACACTGGCTAATTATTATCAGGTAAAAAAAGGTGAGTTTGCAGCCCATTTACAAGTATACGAGCGGGGTACCCCCTTTATGGATATCACCTTAAATGTTACCACAGAAGAAGAGGCAGTTAAACTTTGTAATAATTGGAGGGAAAAGAGTTCAGATATTTATGCCTATCTACTCTCCACCCTCTTGGAATGAGTTTAATCCACAGGCCTTCTCAACATAATGGTATATTTCATCTTTCCCTTGTTTAGTAAGAGAAGAGAAAGGTATGATTACTGTTCCTGGAATTGCTTGTAAGCTGTCCCTAATCATCTTTATATGTTTATCCTTTTGACTTCGCTTAATCTTATCCAGTTTAGTAGCAATTATGATCGGCTTAAAGCCATAATGGACAATCCAGTCATACATATCCTTGTCATTGGCAGAAGGCTCATGTCTAATATCTATAAGCAAGAAAATCGCTTTTAATTGCTGTGAGGTCTTTAAATAGTTCTCTATCATTCCCCCCCATTTCTGCCTAATGGCCATTGAAACACTGGCATATCCATACCCTGGCAGATCTACAAAATACAATTCATCATTTATATTGTAAAAATTGATTGTCTGAGTTTTTCCTGGCTGAGATGAAGTTCTAGCCAATGACTTTCTATTCATTAAGGAATTAATTAAGGACGATTTTCCAACATTAGACTTGCCAGCAAATGCAATCTCTGGTTTGTCGTTAACTGGTAATACACTGGTGATACCACATACCGTTTCTAGACTTACATTTTTAATTTTCATATTGTCACCTACTTTCAAAGGGGCCATCTCAAAATGACGCTATTGCCTATTGGTGTTCCCATAAGGAAATATCCCTGCACCCTAGATCATTTTGAAACAGCCCCCTGATTTTATTTTTATGCTATTTCATCCTTAGTTTTCTTAGTCGTTCTTTTGGTAATAGTCTTTTTTGTCACTGCCTCATCTACAGTAATCTCTAAAGGTTTATCATCACCTAATACAGCTTCCTTGGTTATGATAAGCTTAGTTACTTTATTATTAGATGGTATTGTGTACATGGAGTCCATCATTACATTTTCCATTATAGCTCGAAGCCCTCTAGCTCCAATTTTTCTGCTAAATGACTTTTTGGCTATTTCCTTTAATGCCTCTTCTTCAAACTCCAGATCTACTCCATCCAGCTCAAATAGTTTCTTATATTGTTTAGTTATAGCGTTCTTGGGTTCTGTTAGTATCCTCATTAATGCTTCTTCATCTAACATATCCAAGGCTACACATACTGGAACCCTTCCTATAAATTCAGGTATTAAGCCAAATTTAATAAAATCTTGGGGCATAACCTGACGGAACAACTCACCAACATTAGTTTTCATTTTATCTATAATATGGGCATTGAATCCGATAGATTTCTTGCCAATTCTAGATTCTATTATTTTTTCTAAACCATCAAAAGCGCCACCACAGATGAATAGTATATTGGTGGTGTCTATCTGAATGAACTCTTGATGAGGATGCTTTCTTCCTCCCTGCGGAGGTACTGAAGCTACTGTTCCTTCCAAAATCTTAAGAAGAGCCTGTTGAACCCCTTCTCCAGAAACATCTCTAGTTATAGAGGTGTTTTCTGATTTTCTGGTGATTTTATCAATCTCATCAATATAAATTATCCCGTGTTCAGCCCGTTCAATATCATAGTCAGCTGCTTGAATAATCTTTAGGAGAATATTTTCTACGTCTTCTCCTACATAACCAGCTTCTGTTAATGCTGTTGCATCTGCTATTGCAAATGGAACATTTAGTAACTTAGCTAAGGTTTGGGCTAAAAATGTCTTACCAGACCCAGTGGGACCAATCATCAAGATATTACTCTTTTGTAGTTCAACATCCAAGTCTTTTTCAGCTAAGACTCTTTTGTAATGATTATAGACAGAAACAGCTAAAACTTTCTTGGCATCCTCCTGTCCGATAACATGCTGGTCTAAGAAACTTTTAATTTCTGCCGGTTTCATAAGATTTATGTTAGTTCCTGTTACAGCATCTCCCTCGAATTCCTCATCAATTATCTCACTGCAGATTTCTATACATTCATCACAGATATAGACACCAGGACCAGCAATAAGCTTTCTTACTTGGTCTTGGGTTTTGTTGCAGAAAGAACAACGGAGCTGTTTTCTATCGTCAACTTTTCCAGCCAATGTATTCACCTCAACTCTCTGTAGTGCAAAAACATATCGAATTATCTGCTTGTGATAATACTATCGATTAAGCCATAATCACGGGCCTCTTCCGCACTCATATAATAATCTCTTTCAGTATCTACTTCAATTACTTCTAGAGGTTTACCTGTATTATTTGATAATATTTCATTTAATTTTCTTCTGGTCTTAAGAATATTATCAGCTACAATTTTAATATCTGTAGCCTGACCTCTAGCTCCCCCTGAAGGCTGATGAATCATTATTTCAGCATTGGGAAGAGCAAATCTCTTACCCTTGGTGCCACCTGCCAGTAAAAATGCACCCATACTTGCTGCCATACCAATACATATAGTTGAAACATCACATTTGATATAATTCATTGTATCATATATAGCAAAACCTGCAGATACAGAACCACCAGGGCTGTTTATATAAAAATGTATATCTTTATTAGGATCTTCTGATTCTAGGAAAAGCAATTGAGCCACAATTAAACTTGCAGTTGTATCATTAACATCTTCTCCAAGAAAAATGATTCTCTCTTTTAGTAATCTTGAAAATATATCGTAACTTCTCTCACCACGACTAGTCTGTTCAATTACATAAGGTACTAAACTCATATGAAATCCTCCTATCATTGTTTATTATAAGTTACGCCACCTATACCAAGGTGTATTTTTAACAAATTATTTTTCTTTAGCGTGCTCAACTACAAAATCAACTGCTTTTTGTACAGCAATGTCTAATTTGATTTGCTCTTTTTCTCTATCTGCAATTAGTTCTTTCATCTTATCAGCTTCCATTTGATAGGTTTTAGCCATTTCGTTTATTTCCTTATCAAGATCCTCATCAGTAGCTTCAATGTTTTCTGCCTTAACGATAGCTTCAAGTACTAATCTGGTCTGAATACGTTTCATAGCTTGAGGTTTTAAGCTATCAATAAACTTCTTGGAATCCATACCAGTAAATTGGAAATACTGCTCTAATGATAAACCTTGATATTGTAATCTTTGAACAAAATCATCAGCCATTTGACTTACCTGTGTATTAACCATAGCTTCTGGAATTTCCATTGAAGCATTTTCAATGATTTTCTCTATAATTTCATCTTCCATAGCTCTCTTAGCATCTTTCTCTTTGCTTTCTTCTATGGATTTTTTGATACTTTCTTTATACTCTTCTAAGGTGTCAAATTCAGATACATCCTGAGCAAAATCATCATTTAATTCAGGTAATTCTTTAACCTTAACTTCTTTAATTTTTACTTTAAACAATGCAGGCTTTCCAGCAAGATCAGCCACATGATATTCTTCAGGGAAGGTAACATTAACTTCTACTTCTTCACCTATAGATTTACCAATTAATTGCTCCTCGAAGTTATCAATGAAGGAGCGTGATCCTATGGTTAAGGAATAGTCCTCTTCCTTACCACCTTCAAAGGCCACCCCATCAACAAAGCCTTCAAAATCGATTATAGCAATATCTCCATCCTGAACTGCTCTATCATCAACAGTAATAAGTCTGGAGTTCTGCTCTCTCTCTCTATTAATACGTTCTTCGATCTCTTCCTCTGTTACAGTAATTTCTTTCTTCTCTACTTCAATTCCCTTATAATCCCCTAAAGTAACTTCAGGTTTAACAGCTACTTCTGCAGTAAAAATAAATGCTTTACCTTTTTCAATCTGAACAACATCAATATCAGGTCTTGATACAATTTCTAATTTACTTTCTTCGGCTGCCTTTTCGTATGCTTCAGGAATTATCTCGTTAGCAGCATCCTCATAAAAAATTTCTGGTCCGTACATTTTTTCAATAACCGCACGGGGTGCCTTTCCTTTTCTAAAACCTTGAATATTTATCTTGCCCTTATTCTTTAAATATGATTTCTGAAGAGCGTTTTCAAATTCTTCAGCTGAAGCTTCTATTGTAAGCCTAACCATATTTTTTTCCAGTTTTTCAACCTGTAAACTCATCTTTGTATTTTCCTCCTTGATTTAAGTACCTATATTTTTTCCATTTATGTCAGTTCCACACATTGTATATTAAAAGTGTATTTTTCATTTTTGAACAGAGATTATGACAATTATATATTATAACATAATTAATTCGTAAATACTATAATAATTTTAAATCTTTTATTTTCCCTAAATTGTATAGCCATTTTGCTCTATTACAGCTACAATCTGATCCACATACTTTTGGCATAATTCTTTAGTTTTAGCTTCTACCATTACCCTTATTACAGGCTCTGTTCCACTTTCTCTTACCAATACCCTGCCATCATCACCCAGTTCTTGCTCTGCTAGTTTAGTAGCTTCAATTACTTTTATATCTTCTTTAACTGCTTTCTTATCCTTTACTCTTACATTCTTTAATATTTGAGGAAATATTACAAGCTCCTTATGAAGTTCAGATAATTTAGCCTTGCTTTCCAGCATGACTTCCATTAATTTAATAGAAGTTAAAATGCCATCACCGGTTGTTGCATGTTTACTAAAGATAATATGGCCCGATTGCTCTCCACCGATGGAGTGCCCATTTTTCATCATATTTTCATATACATATTTATCTCCAACGGCAGTTTTCTCATACTTGATTCCCTTTTTTTCTAAAGCCTTATAAAGTCCCATATTGGACATAATTGTTGTTACAATTGTGTTATTGGCTAAATCATTCCTTTCCTTAGCATAAACACCACATAAATAAAGAATAATATCTCCATCTATAATGTTACCCTTATCATCGACTGCCAAACATCTATCTGCATCACCATCATAGGCGAATCCTACATCTAAATTCTTATCAATAACATATTTTTGCAATATTTCAATATGGGTAGACCCACAATTGTTGTTTATATTAGTTCCATCAGGCTCTGCATTGATAACATAGGTTTTAGCGCCCAAGGCATCGAATACCCCTTTGGCAATGGCCGTTGCAGAACCATTGGCAAGATCGAGCCCTACCTTTATATCCTTATAGGATCTAGTTGCGAGGGATATTAAATAACCAATGTATCTATTTCTACCCATCGCATAATCCACTGTTCGTCCGATATTCTCTCTAGTGGCCAGTGGTATTATATCTTCATCCATATCTATGTAATCTTCAATCAGTTTCTCTATTTCAGCATCTAATTTGCATCCGTTACCATCGATGATTTTAATTCCGTTATCATAATAAGGGTTATGACTGGCTGATATCATAATTCCACAATCAAATCCTTCGGTCCTTACTACATAGGATACACTGGGTGTGGTAGTCACATGCAATAGGTATACATCTGCTCCGCTTGCTGTTAGACCGGATACTAAAGCATACTCGAACATATAACTGGATCTTCTTGTATCTTTTCCTATGACTACTTTAGCCTTATGATTCTCACCATAATAATGCCCCAAGAATCTACCAACTTTATAAGCATGTGTCACGGTTAAATCCACATTAGCTTCTCCCCTAAATCCATCAGTACCAAAATATTTTCCCATCTTTATTCAACCCTTTCTTGTTATATATATCAATCTTTAATTCATATTAATCTACAAATGATTCTATTCCTTGGCAAACTATAACAGTATTTATTTTAACATACATGATTTGATATGAAAAGAAAAGTTTTTAAAAGATTAGACTAAGATCAACTATATAAGACAAACACAAAAGCATCACCAAGAAGCGGTGATGCTTTTTATAATAATTATAGGTTATTGTTGTTGACCAGATTGTCCGGATTGTCCAGCCATTTGCTCTTCCTGCCTTCTAATCATACGTCTAACCATTTCTCCACCTACAGAACCGTTTTGTCTACTGGTTAAGTCACCATTATAACCTTGCTTTAAGGGAACGCCTAACTCATTAGCAACTTCCATCTTAAAACGGTTAAGAGCTTCTCTTGCTTGAGGTACTTCTACTCTGTTAGAACCACTATTGTTACTTGCCATACTAGTTTCACCTCCATTATTAATATCATTAAGCAAACAAAATACAAAATCAACTTGATTGTAGGTTCAGCGGCTATTTATTTTATTCACCGCAGTGATTCTGTTTATGTTGCTTGTAATCATATTGTGTACACTAAAAACATTTATTATTAAGGGAAATGAAACCATTTTTATGGCTGATATGTACTTTAAAACTTATTGAAATTTGCATTAATTAAGCTAATTTTATTACCACTAACTCTGGATATCCAATGGTTATATCAATACCAGTTCCAATCATTGCTGCCTTAACAAGACATTCAGCCAATTCAGGTGCATAGTATGAGTTTATCTTCTGATTTAAAAATTTTAACGGAGGAACAAAGTCCAATATGAGGTTCCAATTATTTTTAATTTGTTTATAGACTATCTCTATCGCTTCATGAACTAATATACCGCCAGCTCCAGCTGATATAACAAGCTTCTTACACTGGGCTGAAGATAAATAATAGTATCCACTAACATTACATTCCTTAACATAATCACTATTGTAATGATATTGAAATTTATATTCATGATCACAATATGTTTTTGTATTCAATACAAACACCTCCTATATGTAAATATATTCCATTTGTATACATTTGTCAACAATTTTATGATGCTTTCTACCTATTTTATTATAAAATTTACCTATTATAGCATTAATTGAAAGTTTATAATGTATATTATCGAAACTTTCTGAATATACAACCAAGAATTATTCTATTACTAACTTTCTATAGTGATACATATATATAAATATAGAACAAGTGATGGAGAACTTTGCTTATGCTATCTACCCTGAAATCTCTAAATAACTTTATTTGGGGAATACCAATGCCAATATTACTTTTCAGTTCCCATATTTATTTCACAATAAAATTAAAGGCTATTCAAAAGCATATACCAAAAGCCATTAAACTCTCCGTAACTCCCACGGAATCTGCCGAGGGTGACTTAAGTGGTTTCGCCTCTCTAACTGCAACTTTAGCTGCTACCATAGGTACGGGCAATATTGTGGGTGTATCCACAGCCGTTGCTTATGGTGGTCCTGGAGCTATATTCTGGTGCTGGCTTACGGGCCTATTGGGTATGGCTACCAGCTATGCTGAATGTTTTCTAGGGGTTTTGTATCGGAGAAAAACTAAGGATGGTACATACATAGGCGGGCCTATGTATGCATTGGAATATGGACTCAATAAAAGGTGGTTAGCTATTGTGTTTTCTTACTTAACCTTAATAGCCTCATATGGTGTCGGTTGCTCTACGCAATCACGGGCAATAACAGAAACCGCTAATACTCTTTGGGGTCTACCAGAGTATATGGTGGGTATGATTGTAGCCGTCATTGTAGGCTTAGTTATCCTAGGTGGTGTAAAATCTATAGGTAAAATTTGTAGCAAATTAGTTCCTACTATGGGCTTCTTTTATATTTTTGCCTGCATTATTATATTATTTATAAACTTTCCTTATATAATACCTGCAATCAAACTTATTCTTCACTCTGCCTTTCTTCCAAACAAACTTCCCGCTGCTGTAGCAGGGGGATTTATAGGCAGTACTATCCGCTCAGCAACCAGATATGGTATCGCCAGAGGATTATTTACCAATGAAGCAGGTCTTGGTTCTGCCCCCATTGCTGCTGCCAGTTCAAAAACTCCAACTCCCACAAGGCAGGCTTTAATATCCATGAGCGCAACCTTTTGGGATACTGTTATAATGTGTGCCATAACAGGACTGGTAATTGTCACCAACCTACTCAAGGATCCTCAATCTGTTGCTAAGTATTCTGCATCAGAACTGACCACAGCAGCCTTTAAGACCCTTCCATATGGTAGTTATTTATTGGGAATAGCATTGATCGCTTTTGCCGTAGCCACTTTAATAGGCTGGTCTTATTTTGGTGAAAAAGCGGTAGAATATTTATTCGGAAAATCTGGAATAAACAACTACCGCCTTTGTTATATGGTTATGATATTTGTAGGCTCTATTATGGCATTAGATTTAGTCTGGGAACTAACAGATTTTGTTAATGCACTGATGGCTTTACCTAATATATTATGCATACTATTATTGCGCAAGCAAATTACATATAAACCTTAATAATTAATAGTAATTATACTGTATTGATGCTGCCAGCTTTTTAGCCACATCCTCTCCCTTAAGCCTTTTAATTAAGGCAAGGGAGAAATCAATTGCAGTGCCCATACCTTTAGAAGTAATCACATTACCATCCTCTACTACCCCGTCCTTTACAACTTGAGCACCAATCAGTTTTTCTTCAAAGCCAGGATAGCAGGTTGCCTTTTTCCCACTTAGAATATTCTTTTGCCCTAATACACTAGGAGCTGCACAGATGGCTGCTAGTAATTTACCCTTGGAATTAAAGTCTTTTAGAAGTCTATCCAATCCCTCATGCTCCATCAAATGATTGGTTCCTGGCATTCCTCCAGGTAAAATCAGAATATCTCCATCATTATAATCCACTTCTTCAAATATCCTATCTGCCTTTATTTCAATCTGATGAGCTCCAGTTACCATATTTGTTTTATTAATAGAAACCATAGATATTGCAATATCTACCCTGCGAAATAAATCAACTACAGTTAATCCCTCAATTTCCTCAAAGCCATCTGCCAAAAAGATATATGCCTGTGCCACTATAAAAACCCCTTTCTTAAGTTACTTTTATTACCATCAGTTATGATAATATCTTATTTTAATGCATATTTCAAGTAAACGAAAGAAGTATTTATGCTTCTAATCTAAAACCTGCAACCCCCACATTCTTTAAAGTTAACATAGGTTTACATTTACTTATATTTCTTCCTGCCCTATAGGGACACACTGTTAGCAAGTAGCAATCATCATAAGGCACTTTAAATTCAAAACAATCACAACTGCAGATTCTTTCACAATATAGTAATACTTTATTTTCACCACAAATCCGATATAGTTTTATCTCCCAATCATGATTCATGCAGCAATGGCATCCCCAAATACATCCAAATATTATTCCAGGAGTCACTTTGACCTCTGGACAAGGTGTCTTTACTGGATAAGGTTTGTATTCTATTCGAGTTATTGGTTCAGGACATGGCATGGGTACAGGTATGGGATAAGGTTGATATTTAATTTGAGTTATAGGTTCAGGTACCTGACACTCTGGGCATGGCGGACATGGTGGACATTGAGGCATTGGGGCTGGTGGTGGAGTTGGCGCTGGGGCTGGGCGAGGCGCGGGTGCTGGTGCGG
>JGI24708J26588_10000580_pt1 | contig 29673 bp, 27 predicted proteins | sample BioPla1DNA2_FD_26588 | JGI IMG/M metagenome (IMG submission 26588) | reverse complement strand
AGGCAACCGTTGAACAAGATGATTTACTATCAAACATAGCCCAATTTAATAAGGATTCTGGTGGTAGCGAAATATTACCTTTGTTAATACAAGGAAATGATGGTAGGGATTTTGTTGAGCAGGCATACAATGAATTACGAGAAAATTACAAGTTTNAGGATGGTTCTCAAGGAATATATGACGNCTNTGACTTAAGTTTCTTTTATGGTCACATTATTNCAAGGTATTATTACAGATGTTTAGCTTTGACTGATGACAGGCTGATAACACAATTCCGTACAGATGATGGACTAATAAAAACAATGGACAAAGCAGTCTTAAATCACATGTACTTTACATACTTAAAATACTACTTTGGGGATGATTCGGGAAAAACTGAATTAAGTGAAGGTCGTACCTTTAAAGGTGTTGAAGGTTTTAATAGGAATATAATGNACATGCTAANCGATGCAGGAAACTATAAAGATATTGCATCTGAGATTATTGCTAACAGGGATGTGGCGAGTGCACAGGAGGATACCGAGTATATTAAACAATCATTATTGAAACGCATAAATGGGTTATTAGACCCAGACGATGGTAGCTTTAGGGTAGCTATGATGGAGAGTACTGCAAAAAATTTCTTTTCAAGACAGCATTACAAAATGACTAACGCATCGAGGGAGTCACAAAACGCAACTCACATGGTCAATACTGGACAATCGGGATTAAACTCATTCATAACAACACCGTACTTAGGGGAACTAAATGTTTTCAACAACATACTGACAAACTACGGGGTATATTTTATTATAATGACATTTATTGTTACAGTGTTTGCCATCATCTTCGTACTCATAGGTAAGGTCGAGTTTAAAAAGATGTTGGTCATTTACTTTACTATATTAGTATTAATACTTCTTCCACCATATATAGTTGACAATGTAGTGAAGTATACAAACGGTGTTTCCGAGTCACTATTCTCGGAAAAATTTGAAATATGGGCATTGACACATCATCAAGAATATTTACAAAGTATGGCAGATGCATCGACTAGAACACAGGAACTATCTCTGGATAATTGGGAAATGGCGAGAAATACATCAGACCCTACAGGAGTTTGGATAAAGTGGAATTCACCTAAGAAAGTTAATCAGTACAAACAGCTATACAGTATAAAATTTGGTGAAGACAGAGTTATTGGATTAAACATTTTTAAGTGGTTAGCTGGTGGTATGCTTTTACAGGAGTTTTACCCTACTAATGACTCCTATTATGTATATCGTTCCTATAGTGGAATTACAAATACTGCAAAGGATGCGTTTGAAAACGCATCTGATAGAACAAATATATGGACTGAATACACAGCTACATTTGATTATGCTCGAGATGACTACGATTTACCTAATAAGTATGTGTATAAACAATTACCGAGAACTGGGGCAGATGTACCAGAATACGCACCAAACTTTGAAAACGGGAGTAGCTATCTAAGACACATGAAGGGTAATCTGCTGAATAAGTCAAGTAGTTTGTCAACAAACCAATTCAGTATACTTGACATTGCCAATACTGTACAGTTAGATAGTACTGAACTTAATCCAGATGCTTTTTCACAAGTAAACGGTGGTTTAACATCGGTAGTTGATGTTGATAACATATATAATAATGTTAGTCAAGAGCGAAATCCGAATGAACTATTTTTAAATAACACTGAAGGTCTATATTTCTACTTTTATAATGTATTGAGGGACTACTATAAAACTGTTAANANAAGGTATGAGGATGCNGATGAAATTGCACAGGGGTTCTCCAATGATTTATTATACGATGATTTGTTTAGAGTTACAGATGTTAATAGTCCTTCATACATGGAACTTAAAGACTTTTTAGATATGGAAAATCTCTTTACTAATGTTATACCACAAGCGAGAGTGTTAAACAACATAGCTATGCAAGGGGTTGACATGGTAAATAACACACTAGACTTAAATCCAGACTTGGAAGGAAATACAGAATTAAGGGATAATATGCACTTACAATTCTGGTCAATCTACACACCATGGGTATCTGTGTTATATCGTACTGATTACTGGCGAGACAACAATATTGGAATAACAAACGCACCCGCTATTGTACAGGATGCGTTTGACCCAGAGTGTTATGAGGAGTACAGACCTATGCTTTTCAGTCCAGCACAACAACAATCATTGGGTTACTCATCGATGCCATTGTCTATGGTGGAGAGAAAGATACATAAAGTTCTAGAGGATACTTACAACGATTGTCGAAAGACAATAAATCATTTAGTATTTTCAGATGAGGCATTAATATCTACTGTAGCTTTAAAGGCGACTTTTAATTTCAACAGAGAATTTTCACAGACATTTGTGATGAAAGAAAATGCAGAACTATTCCCACAGGCTTACAATATACGAGGATTCAGCTACGATGTATTTATGAAGATGTTTCTGTCAACAGCTACTGGTGAACCATTGGTTGCTAGTGATGACTTTTACAGTAGAATTACAGAAGGTTCAATTATAACGGGTGTGTTCCTCTTATTAATAGACTTTATATGTGTTTATGTTGTACCTTTAATGAAANTAATCTTCATTATCTTGCTATTCATTGGACTGTATCTAAATGCGTTAAAAGTTATATTTACGGTCGATGCACCATTAAAGGAATTAGTGTCTACCTTGCTAAAAACTTGCGTTTACCCTGTGTTAGCCTATGCTATAACCTCAGCTACAATGACTTTTATCTTGTCAAAAATGGTTGGTTCGTCTTACATGAACCTAGTAGGTAATTCACAACCAATAGTACTCGCATCGACAATGACAGCCCTACTAACCATAGGGGTAGTCTGTATAGTATACATGTTACTATTGTTTGTAATACTTAAATATTTCGTATCAACTGGCATAAATTTGGCTGTACAAACAGTCAGTGCAGGCAAAACCATGGGTAAATGGTTACTAGGGGGTGCAATGGCTACAACGGTGGGTGCATTATCGGGAATATCCTATATACCAAAAAGATTAACTGAAAGACGCAGAGGAAAGCTTATTGACAAACAGCTTGAGNTTTTGAAAAAGATTGATAAAGCTCAGCAAGACTCGCATAACCTTGACGAGACAACTTCATCAGAGCCTGTTTCATCTCCATCAAGGGGTGGGNATAGTNGTAATGGGGTAGACTTACAACCTAAGGAAATAAAAATACGAGAGGAAAAAGTAAGGGATGAACTGGACTCATATAATATGACAAATAGGGGCAATAAAACTAATTCATCTAGTAGACAACAGAAGGCTGATAAAGAACAACAGGAAAGTGCAACTAAGGATAACCAACCCACGACAACTAAGGNTATCCAACTAGACGCAAAGAGTTTAAAGTCAAAGACTTCAAAGGGCATGCCTGTAACAGATGATATAAGCACTTTCCTACAAGAACGNAAGAAAGACTAACGGAGGTATGTAGCGATTTTAGTACTTTCACTTTCAATAGTAAGTGCGATACTTGGTAGAAGACGCAAGAAGTCAAAATTATTTATCATATTACTAATAGTTATTGAGTTAACAATTGAAATTGTGCTTATTGTAGCCTTAACAATGGCATCCAACTTTACGACAACTCTGGCAAAGGTAGCATTTACAGCAGATAACCTTGATGAATTAGTGAGTAAACCGTCATATGGTTCAATCACTAACTATAACTCGACATTGACAATGAGCAGTATTGCTAAACCTGTGATTGTTGAGTTGGATATGCTAATTGAGGAAGTCTTAGCACAACAAGAAGTTCGCAGTTTACCATACTACGAATTGTTGACAAGGGAGTTTTTTCTTGGTTTCCCATGTGTTGAGTCAAGTGGCATTATGGTGTTCAAGACTGATGTAAAAAACCCAAGTCTATTCAAAGACTTGGTGTTTAAGTCTGAAAACGAGACCATTGATGGCTATGAAACAAAGGTTAAGGGAATATTTCAAATCAAAGGTGCGGGTAGTGGTACAAGATGGTTGAGAAACCAGTTTAACTCCGTTTATAAACCTGCATTAGTGAATTTCGACAATCCACCTAGACCCAATCAATTTTACATACCTGATGTAGTTTATTCAATAGCACTCTCATTCGGTGATGTAGAATTCGGAAATGTATATAGAAGATATGGTGAATACATTAATAAGTATGCAAATATTTGTGGTCTTACTCAATCACAACGCAACGAAGTAGCCCAATCATTAGCTTGTGCAGTCTACCATGGACAAAACGAAACAGGGGGTAGTTTAGACTATCCGATTATTCGTGAAACACTATCTGCTTACTTATGCTATGCTATTAAAGACCTCGGTACTTTTAAGAATTTAGCACCTTTTGCGGGCGATGACATGCATTCAACAGTGCGAAAAGTGATTTTAGGCGATGACAGTCATGGTGGTATGTTAAACGATAAGTATAGGGGTAAGATTAAATTGACTGACGGGACATACCTAGAGAAATCTTTAATACAACATGTGTCAGACAAGTATATGAATGGCTTAACAATGGAAATCTATGAAACCCTTTATCGTGAAAACGGCATTTACCAATCACAATTTGCTAATTACACTTATGGAATTGGCTCGATAGCGTGTGGTACTATGAGAGTACAAACTATCGAACAGTTTAAATCTTTGTATAACGCAGATGTTAGCAATAATCCACAATTCATAAAGGTACAAGAATACATGAGGTCTAATGGGTTAAACTACACTAAAAAGTTCGTTAACCTATTACAAATTGCCGACCAGACTGGTGGTTTTAGTGTCGATATGACAGAAATTACTGTTAACTATTTAGATGAACCATTTACATTTCCTATGTTTGTGTATGACGCTGGAAAACGCAAGGATGGTGGTCGAATTGAACTACGGTACGATATTGCTCAACATTTATCGGCTAGGGGGTTTTTATATGATTTACCCGACCAACTATGCAAAAATGGTAAAAATACTGGAGACTTATCTTTAACTTGTGATATTAGAGTAATACCGTCATTACATGCTATGTCAAAGGCTTGGGAGTTGTACGACAGTAAGTATGGCAAGACTGGACAAAAATTGGAAGTTGTAAGTGCCCATCGTACATATGAAAAGTCTATTGAACTTATGATTATGTGGGCGAATGACTTAGCATTAGCAGGTAGGAACAATTGGACACTTGCTGATGCACAATATATCATTGACAATGCTTACACTGAAGGGGGTAGTCTGTTCCTTTCATCAACTGCACAGCAACTACGGATTTATGCATCTGAACCGGGAAAATCTGCTCACTTTACCGGTAGGGTTTTTGACTTTAACATATCGGAAAACCCTAAAGTCTACGATTGGTTAGTTAAACACGCTAGCTCATTCGGATTTTACCCATATAGTGCAGAGAGGTGGCATTGGGAGTACAATCCAGAAAGAACATGGTTGGAGGAATAATATGAAGAAGACATTGAAAATTGTATGCTCATTACTTGTAGTTATATTCTTGTTAGTTTCATGCGACTCTAAAGAAAAAGTTGAGACAATTGAGAAAAATCAGTTAGAAGAGGCTACAATATATTATAGTTCTATGGAGAAGGTTAAAAGTACCTTCTTCACTTTTATAAATGCTTGTATGTTGGGGGAGTTTACTGACTATAGAGATGTTATACTAAGTAGTGACACATTCATTACATCTTCATTAACAGAAATGGCTAATACCTCAACATTACAAAAAGGTGTTTACAGAACACAGGATGGATTCATCGGTATTTACTTGTTTAGGTACTCTAACGGGGATTGCTACACAATACGATGTGGCTTGCAACCAAATAAAATTTCCTCTGTCGAACTATTATATAACGGGGTGGGACTATGAGAAAGTGTATATTACTTGTATTGGTTTTAATATTACTTACAGGGTGTACTAACGGTAGAGATTTAGACAAAGGGAGTTTAAGTAGTCAAGATATTGACATTATAGTAGTACAAGCAAAACAAGCCGAAGTACGGGATATTGTTCGTTTTATATACAAGTCACCCACTGTGGATGAATTCGATGCATTCATTAAGGACTATAGGATATCGGTTGAACTACTAGAAGAATTGCGAGAGGTCTTTAAACAGATTGATATATACTCAAGGGTGATGGGGGATGTGTCAATAATAGACGAGGGGTACTATTTCGATAACTCAGAGGGAATTATGCAGTTTCACTTTGACATAGTATTATCCGACTCACAGGGGAGTACTCGAATACTGGTATTTACCACAGTAAAGGATAACATCTTAACTTCAATAAGGGGGTATTTAGTACAATGAATAAATTGTTTTATCCCATAAATTTTGAAATTAACAATATCGGTAAAAAGCTAATAACACCAGCTAGGGTTATAGCATCTTTAATAATACTTGGATTGAGCATTTTGATAACAATATTTTACACTATCAAAACATTCTTCATAGTGGCAGAAACAAGAAATGCTCTCGGTGGAATTTTAATAATGTTACTTACTATATATGTTACTTATATTATCATTGTAAGGGTATGTTTACGAGAGAAAAAATTAATGCAATACTATCAAATGGTAAAGAATTATCAGAATACACCTGTTTTTGACTTGTTAAACATTGTTGATATGGATAAAAGTACAAGGGGAGTTCCTATTTACATATGTTCTACGGGTATGCGACTTATTGGATTTAGAGTGTTCCCAGACTCAATCATTGGGAAGACCAGTGCTGAACAAGTAGAATTACATTATGACTCTCTTAAGAAATTGTTAGGACAATTGGCTATAAACTTCCATACTTGTTGGTGTTTATACCTCACAAGCTCAACAGGGGTAGACAAAAGATGGGAAGATTTAATAAGGGCAAATGTTAAGAACCCTTGTCCAGTAATTAAACAAATTGTAAATAGTTTAATTATTTATAACCAAGGTATAAAGGACAATCTAATTCATGAGTATTACTTTGTAATTGAGCCTATAAACTCTCGACCTGCATCGAAGATGGTGGAAGCAGTCCTTGATTGTACAGCTTACACATATGAGGGTTACAATGTTGGTTTTGAGTTCATCGATGAAAACCACATGACACGAGTATTGGAGCAGGTATATACTACTGATAAATCGTTTATGGACTTAAAGACTGGGTTGGATATCGAAAAGAACAAAGATGAGATTGCGTTTGTACAAATATCGCAAGTCATTAAAAATGATGGAACAGTTATTGACCTATCAAATATACAAGGAGGCACAATAAGAGATGCAGAATAACCTAGGACTTGTTGGTTTTTCACCTTCGGGAAACTTCAGCAATCAAGTATCACAAATAGCAAATGTNGTAGATACCATGACATCTTTAGAAGAACTGTATAATCTGTACTCTAAAAATGCAACAATGTCTAATCGACTTATAATTCATGGTAAAGTTTTTGAAGACTCTTTAATAGAGTCTTGTTCTACCTTTAAAAACTTTTACTTGGAAATAGCGAAACAGAGGGGTATTTCGGTAGTAATCTTAACAAACTCTGAGATTTTGTCGAAGACAGTGAACAAAATATTTATAGACAGCGATTCTGTTGTGTGTCGTTACTTTACCCAATTAACAATGATACATATAAATGAGATTGTAAACGAGAATATTCAAGTTTTGGTTGATAAATATAAACAGGTAGACTTGGATGAAGAGCCTGATACAGAGGAAGATGAAGACCTATCTTTATGTGAAATTTTGGAGTTCAGTGCCTCACAATCATCTTCCAACGATAGACCAGCTACTATTGAAAATACAGATATAGATAATTCCGAGGAACTGGATAAATGGAGAGAGATACCTGATGAATTTAATTTTGACATGATTGATGATGAAGATGACAATGAGGATGTTGAGGATGAAGTTTCTGATGACACTTTACAAGAAGAGGAAGTTATGGATACTACTCAAGTTGAGGATGGGCAAGAGGAAACGGAAGAAGTAGACAGTGATGATAATATTGAAACAGATGGGTTTATCGAGGAAGAACTCGATGTTATTGAGGAACAACCAGACAGTACAGACAATCAAGAGGGGTATTCCAAGTTGGATACTCAGGAAGAATTAGAGAGTAATGAAGATGAAGTCAGCGATACACAGGAGGGTGTTGAAGAAACACATGAGAATACCGAGGAACAAAACATTGAAGGTTTTGACGATTTAGAGCAATTCTACAATGAGCCGACTTTAGATAATGAAATTAGCGACCTAGAAGATATACCTGAGGAAATCGAGTCGACAACAAACGAGGATGAGTTAAAGGACATTGACATACAAAAATCCAACGCTGATAAAAGTTCGAACATTAAGAGTGTTTCACAAGGTTTTGTCGGGGGCATAAAAAATGGTGTTAAAAAGGCTAAAAGTAAACTAGAAAATTTAGACACCTTGGTGTTTACTAATGGTACTGAAAACGATACTAAAGAGTCTGTGAAAAAGCCACCAAGAGTAAGACCTCGAAAGGGAAAGAGAACTACACATGACATTAATCAAGTACCTAGAGACAGATTTGGAAGAAAGGTCATACTTGTTACAGGACATAGCGGAACAGGGGTATCCTATGTATCTTCACTCTTGGCAATGGGGTATAACATGTTAAACTCTGAAAATACACTATTAGTTGATTTAGATTTTCTTTATTCAACTATGGCTTACAATTTTGAAATTTCTACTAGACAAGAGTTATATGGCGATGTGGTGTCCGCTATTGCTGAAGACGAAGGTTCTTCCATTATAGACGATTGCATTATCACATTACCTCATAAATTAAGTGTTTTAACTTTTAATCCCTCATCTATGCCTAGTAATTATTACATTTCGGAATATGTTTATAAGTCTTTAAAGAGGTCTATTTACAATGTAATAATTTTTGATGTACCTATGTACATATTGAATAAGTTGCCCGAGTCTTTTCTATTTACAGTAAATCCTTTATTTGTACTTGAGTCAAATGGTGCTGGAACATTGAAGGGTTTATATAACATAGAAAATATGGAGTTTGATGGGGCATCATCCTTTGTTTCAAACATTGGGTTTGTTCAAAATAAGGTAGATACGGACTTTAACCTAACTTCATTCTTTGATACTATTGCTAGTAACATCGACTATGAGTCAATACCGGTATTGGGCAAAATACCTAGACTACAGTGGAATTACGATGGTGCATCTTTTGTTAAACTACGCAAAAATAAGCAATTAACAGGTTTAGAACGCTTACTGTCAAGCATTTAACTGGAGGGTACTTCATGAGCACAAAGCCAAATTCGATTATATACAAAAAACATATTGATATTGAAAATCATGTACACTTCAAAGACTTAAAGGATTTTATCAATAACAGTGATAGTGATTATGNGACTATTTACATAATTGGTATTGAAACCGTCACAATGGATGATATACTAAATGCGATTTTAATATCAATTTATGCTAACAGGGTAGTATTTTGTATTAAACCAGAACAGGGTGTAGCAAGGATACTAAGGGCACTAGGTTTTGATGTTTCGGAAACATATGATGAATATAACTACATTGGGACACAACAAGATTTAGACATGATAGACAGTAGTTGCATTAGTAAAAATGAAGAAAAAGTAAGAAATTCACTTGTATCGGGCATGGACACAGTATTAATGGCTATACAAGACCTAATCTCACTAATAAAGGGAGAGAAGGGGTACTTTGAGTTTAGTGAAGACACTATACGAATAGGCGAAACAATAGAAATATTCACTAATACCATTAAGGAGTACTTGAATACTAATGTTTTTACACAGGATGAACAGGTAATTGGTTTCATACGGTACTTAAGCAATAAGTATTCAGATATAAAGGAAAACGAGGGTAAACTTAATAAAGAGGTTAGTGCACTATCTAGTACCAATATTAAATATCTGGAAACAATTAATCATTTGCAGAATGAACTAACTTTATTAAAGAATACTGTTAGGTTCAATCACTTTTTTACTTACAATGTAGACAAAACCAATTCGGAGTCTAAAGTTTTATATGTTAGGGAGTACTCCCACTGCCCATTTTTACTGTCATTTTTTACTGTTTACAATATGTTTTTAAAAAATATCAATAAGCAAAATGTGTTAATTGTTGTTGGTGAGAAAGACAAAACAATCCCACGAAACTCTTTCATAATCAGTGAAAGGACTTTAAAAGACTATAAAATAGAAGAGTTACGAGATAGACCAATATTAGCAATAGAAGAACCTTCGCCATCATTGTGGGACTCTTTACTAAATAAGATGGATACAGAAGTAACTGTTGTATTAGACAGAACAAAAAGTGATGTACCTATACTTTCGGTGGATAAAAAGATAGGGGTTCAATTAAACGCAGTAGGTACACGACTTGACATAGCTCAATTCGAGTTAGACCCAGATAGTGTTATCACATCAATCATTAAACATCGTCAAGCAAAGTATTGCATACCTGTTATGAACATAGATAGAAGTGACCCAAACGAGGCTTTTAAGGCAAAGACTTTGGGTTACATGAACCAGTGCAGTGGTATGTATACCGATATTTCACGAAGGCTACGGGTGATATGATAATGTTTAAACGAGTAAAAGACAAAATACAAATGTGGGATTACTATATAGCAAACTATTTATCGAGAAAGACTATTAGTTTTCAGAGGTCTGAACCTAATACTGCATCTCTAAGATTTAATAGGCTAGACTTCAATCAGTCAAACTCGGTATTCTTTGTAGTTGAGTCTTATGCTCAAAATGTACTATTTGGATTTATAAGTAACTTTAAAGATTTTGTAGAAGACAAGGCTGATTCTGTGGTATTAAACACTTATACCAAGTTCAGCCCGTACAGAATTGATTGGAATAGCCCCCAAATGCAAGCACGACTAAACACTTGGAATGAAAGACGGACTTTAAATGAGAGTATCGAGCAAAATGCGTTTACATTGAAGGATACCTATGAGAGTACTGAGTCAGATAGATGGCTACAACGAACCATTGAGTACCTATACTTGTCTGAACAGAAAAATGACAATGTGACATTAGGAGTGACAGTATTTTTACAGCTCATTAATCATGACACTACAAGGGAAGGTCTATCAACATTCAAAAATATTATAGACTCACTCATACAACACGCAGCACTATCAGGGGTATTCTTAAGACAGATAACTACTGAATTAAGTGAGTTTTTGACTTCTGAGTTGCCTTTTGCATTTAAGGAACAAAGAGTTAATCACTATACAAAATTTGTTATAAACAATGACATACTAGCAAAAAACTATAATGTACGACAGGGAGAAATAGGTGATGGCGGAATATACATAGGTACGGACATCTATTCAAGAAGGGGTATTTTCAAGGTATTTAAAAAGACTGATGTATCCGCCGAGGTTGTCTTTGTTACTGGCGAGACAGGTTCGGGCAAATCATTACTTGTAAAGACTTTAATCTGTCAATTATTAGCTGAGGGACACTATGGGTTAATCGATGATGTTGAGGGAGATGAATACGACCAATTAATACAATGGGTTGTTATGGGTGACAAAGAGGGTGCAATCTCCATCAATATGAGGAAGGGTGGGTTTGTAGATCCTGTACCTATTCCAGATTTGGTGGGAGACGCAAGTATTGATAGTACTTTAAAGGGACAATCATTGACCTACACACGATTAATGTTAAACATACTAATAGGGGATAGAATACTTAACTCAAGCGAATGGATGGACATTATATTGAGTGAGTTAATTACAACCCTGTATCGAACAATAGGGGTAACCGAAGAGCAAGACACTTGGAACTTATCAAAAAACTATTCAATTAGGGATGTGTGTCCTATTTTAAAAAGGTGTATAGACAGTAATGAAGTTTTCCCATCTTTGGAAGGTTTAATTACACCAGAAGAATTCAAGAGATGTACCACACTAATATATGCTAAACTACAAAGATTTTTCGCACATGACGGTTCTGAGTCTTATTTATTCAGCGAACCAATTAATATTGATGAAATAAATCGTGCCAGATTGGTGCAACTACAGTACAATATGAAGGCTACAGCAAATAATATTGTAGACCCAGTTCAAATGGAATTAATGTTATTAAACTCGTCAATAGTGAGTTTTCAACGCTCTCTATATTGTAAATATAAGCTCAAGAAGTTTAACTTTAAGGTTAAAGAAGAGGTACAAAGATGGAGCGTATTCCCGAATGCCGATGCAATACTCAATGTAGAAGTAACAGGGGGTAGAAAGATGGGCGACATTATACTAATGGTAACAAACGCACCAGGGACAATGCTTAACAGTAAAAATGAGGTTTTATCGGGAATATTTACTAACTGTACATCTTATTTAATAGGGGCACTAAAGGATGCAAAGCTAAGATATGCTTTATTGGACAGGATTTCAGCTCTACACTTAGAGGATGAACTAACCAAAATTTCTGTTCGTACTTTAGAGAAAATGGATAAACGAGATGGTAATGCTAAAAAGACATATGATCCGTACCAATTTGGTTTTATAGTTTGTTTAGACAAAATCAATACAGGGGTGGGTAAGGTCATGTTACCTGATACAATTTTACAATCTAAACTCTTTAAGACTGGTGTACATACTGAGGAAGGAGATTAACAATGTCTGATATATTGAAGAAACTAGAGTCGAGTGCATCAGATGATGTGGTTAACAAATCAAAGCTAAAAATGGACAGAATAAAAAATCCACCAATGTATGAGGATGGCATGGGAGACATGTTTGATGACTTCGACCTAATGGGTGGAGGGGTTAGTTCTGGACTGGACAATAGTGAACATACTATGGATATGGGTACAGGTATGGGTATAGGGGGTATACATACTCCAAATACTTTAGATACACCATCATCCATTAATCCGTTTTTCAACAATCCAATGCAACAACCTCAAGAGACTGCCAAAGACCCAGAGGATGAAATATGGGACTTTATAAAAACCGTTATAAAGACCATATGGAGTGGTACTAAGAAGGTGTTTAAATTTTTAACTACTAGGACATTAACACAATGGGTTCATTTATTATCACGCATTTTAATTGGTGAGTGTGTGGCTATCGGGCTATGGTTACTATTGATAATATTTGGTGTTGAACGAATATTGTTCTTTAGAACCATAAAGTTACTGGTACATACACTTGTATATACGGGGGTAACCGTTTTGGCTTTTACTTTTGTTGCTGATTATAAATTGAAAAATGGAGATACATCATCAAACAACGACCAACAATCTTTTAATAATACACCAGACTACGATGATTTTGAAATTATGGATGATGAATATGAAGATGACTATGAAGAATTTGATGATGTAGAAGGTGGTATAGGTTACAATGACACAACAACTAGCAACTTAGCAGACAGTTTAGATTTCTCGGATTTCAACAGTATGTATGACACCACTAATTCCCCTAATGACAATGATTTCGATAGTTTAATACAAGCGATAAGTGAGAACAAGATTGGGGATAGGAGCAGACTTTACGATATTTATGCGAGGATACTGCCCAATTATACACCAGATTTTGATGAGCGTAAACCCATTACTGAGGCTGAAAACTCAAAACTGTTTCACATAATTAATTCCTATTGTACTGATGCAATTCATGCAACAACTGGAAGGAAAATCGAAGAAGACGATGACACATACTTAATGGAGGCTTTTCAGACAAAGTCGTATTTACTAGCCAAAATGAAACGCATACCAGGGGTGAATAACACTACACAAATTGCAAATGAAGTTGCATCCTTCTTTAAACAGGATTACGATGACCATTGCTATGTTACAGTAGAATGTATGGGCAATGCTTATATAATAAAAATATATACAATGGAAAACTTTATGGTATCTATTGGGGACTTATTGAAACATAAGGATGTTGAAAAGGAAGTTAAGGAAAGCGACATGACAATGCCCGTAGTACTAGGTATAACCGATACAGGTAAACCTGTAGTAAGAGACTTTAAGTCTTTGGAGTCTTTCATAATTGCGGGTATGCCACGATCGGGAAAATCATGGGTAATGCTTGAAATATTAACACAACTATCAATGTTCAACTCACCCGAAGATGTACAATTTATTATTTTAGACCCTAAGGGTGAGATGTCTGACTACAAGGTATTTGACTTGCCACATGTTCTATGTTGGTGTGGTGACACTAAAAAGTTTTTACCCATTATGCGTGACTTGGTTGAGCGTGAATACACTGCAAGGTGCAACCAGTTTGGCACAGATGAAAACACTGTAAATATCTTTGAATACAGGGATAAAAATCCCGAAGTTAAAATTCCTTTAATTTACTTAGTATTGGAAGAGGTTGTTTCATTCTCGCAGACTTTAACAAAGGAAGAAAAAGAGGAATTCGATGCTCTTATGATTAAACTAGCGACTAAGTTACCAGCATCGGGTATTCGTATGTTGCTTGTACCTCATGTTACTAAGCACCAGTTCTTAAACAAGACCGTAACAGATGTTATACCGTTCAGGGCATCTGTGAAAGGCGATGAGGAACATATAAAAAGCACACTGGGTATTAAAAACTTCCCAAGAACACTATTGAATAAAGGGGATATGGCTTTAAAGATTGATACTGAACCTGCTTGTTACATTAAAGCACCTGTTATATCTCACAGCAATACAACGAATAAGGATATATACAATAGAATAAAGCGTATATGGGATGCTCAAGGGTATGAAAAACATATAAGCCCAGCATTATTACGTGTATATGAGTTGGATGGTACAATAAGACGATGAGGTTATTTTATGAATATTTTAAATTGTAGTGCAGACAAATTAATAGATATGGTTGAGTTATCAAGAAAGATTAGTACTTTACAGGGTTTTGTTGAGTACTTTTCCGATATTGACGGAGTAGACGAAGACTATACTGAGGTTGAGTATGATGACATCAACGAAATTGAGGATGACAAAGAGTTGGAAGTTATTGAAACTGATGTGATTTATGAGCAAGACACAGAGGGTTACTCCGAATTTAATGGGGAAGGTTTTGATTTTAATGAATATGTTGATGATAAGTGTGATAACAAGGATGCCTTCAATGTACACGAGGAACAAAACGAAGTGGTATCCGATATTACGGACAGTAAAAGCAGTTCTACTTCAAATAAGCCTGATATTGACAAATCTATTAAAATTGATAAATCTAGTATACCCGCTCCTAGTGACATAAACAATAATAAAATTCCGTCTTATACACAGCCAAGTATAAATCTTAACAATACTGCTATGGATTCAACAAACGATAAGGATTCGACCACAAACGGTTTAAATACAGACTTGAAGAGTGTCGATATGACTAACATGGATAGACAGTTTAATAGACTGTATACGAATTTCGAACCATTAAATATAGTGCCAGAGAAAACTATATCAGTTAATGAGAAGGCTCAAATGCCTATCGAAGATTTTGTAAGACAACAGGGAGGAGACCTACCACTATCAGTAGTACGGACTCACTACTCTGAAACTGAAATAAACAAAGCAATAAAGAATGTTGACATTATAGTCTACACCAATGTTAAGGAAGGATGTAAGTATGTATGCGTATAATTAGAATTGTACTTTCAATGTTATTGGTTTTAACATTGACAGCTTGTGGTGCTAATGAATTTGACATTAGCAGTACTGTTCCAGAAGTTAATGTAGATACTGATGTGGTTGATGTTTACAATGTTGGTCAAACTACTAAACTAGTAGATGAAAAGATTAACAGATTGGTAAATAGCGAAAACCTAGTGGGTTGGGACTCTCTTAAGGAGATACCAGACAGATATGTAGAGGGTGTTTTACAAACATTAGATACAGCCGAACAATCAGTAGTAACTGGGACAAATATAAAGGATGTCTTTGCACAAACCACCATTATGGACTACCTATCGTGGGTATTTGACTACTATTCTGAGTTTAAATTTGTAAAAACAGACACTAGTTTAATCGGCTATGACGATGCTACGCAAACATTTGTAATAGATACCGTATACCGAACTGATAATTCAGCAAAGAAGCCATACACAAAAATACCTGATATAATTAGGGGCGAACCTAATGAGGATATAAAGTTAAAGGTACGCTATACTGCATATATGAATTCAATACAGGAAGCTTATGGGTACAACTACTACGACTATGGTTATGATGATACACCAATCTATAACTATCAAACAGATAACGAACAAGGGGTATCCGATACTGATAATGGTGCTACTGACGAAGATGGCGAGAAGTCTTTGCTATTTGGTAAGGAGACATCACAAAAGACTGCCTTTCTACTGGGGAGTAATAACTCTGAATTAACTATTCGTTGGATTATAAATAAACTGGATACTGTGGGAGTTTTGCAAGTTACTTCAGCATATGTTGTAGATTACAAATCGGGGTACGAATGTGGTAATTTGGAAACAGACCTAATTACAACCACTCTTGCTGATTTTATACTACGGGTTAACATCTGTGAGAATGATGTAAACTATCAAGGATTGTATAAGTTATACGATAATTTTGGAAGGTATGTAGACCAGTATATTCGTTTAAATGAATGCACTTATACAACAAGACTTTCAAAAATAGAGGGCATACTGGATAGAAATGCTGATATTACAAGGTTGTTAATTACTTCGGAACTAGGACAAAGGGTTATCCACGGAAATACGACAATGGGGGTATACTTAGAGACTGCAATTTGGACTGTTCGTTGGACTGCGGATACTTTTAGGGTTATTGATACCGAGGTTGTTTCACTTGAATTAAAGGAGGAGCACCAGAAAGTTGTCAATGATGACCATATGAAAATTACGGATGAACTCAAAATAGCTATTGCTGAGGACAATGAAGATGTTAAGCCAGAGATTACTAAGTACCTTGCAACAATATTTGATATGATTGAGACTGGGGATACAAACAAACTGGTCGATCCGACTAAAACTATTTCCCAGAAAACTCATCTTGAGACTATATTAAACGGTCTAAACAAGTATGATGCGAAGTACACTTTTATAACTGACTGGGTATATACATCAGCCATTTCTTCAAACATAAAGTTGAGGGAGTATTATATCTTGGGAAATAGTACATTTGAGGCTTTTTCTGATATAAGATTGAATAAGTATATCGTTGATGATGTTGCTACTTGGTATATCTCCGATTATGAAACTACTTACATAGCTGAAGTGCCTAACAATGCTATTGAGTATTATAGTGGTAGCTTAGAAGTAAGTACCAAGTAATAATGAGGAGTTTTTACTAATGACTATCTGGGACAAATATATTGGCAATTTAACAATAGAACAAATTGAAGTGTTAATGGAGTTAAAAAAGGTAGACCCTAATGTCGGTCTACCCTTTTTACGGGATATTGTGTTTAACATTTCCGATGAAATTGTCGAAGAAATAAAGACAAGTGAAAAACCATACTGGAGACTATATAAGGAAGTGCCAGATACATTACCTTTGCGTTCATACCAAACTATAAATGTTGCATACGGGTTTTACTCTAAGGGAGCAATATTAGGAGACGCATATGGTTTGGGAAAGACACTGACTGCAGCGGGCATTATAAATCTGAGACGGAATGCGAACAAAAAGACTAAACCCTTAATACTTACATTAAAAGACTCATTAGTGCAAGTACAAAACGAGTTAATCTCGGCTACAGGAATGAATTTAATAGCTACGACAGGTGAGAAATCTGTACTAACACCAGTATTAGATAAGCTAGACGAATGTGACGGGTTAGTCGGGACTCATTCATTATTAACATCTTCACTTTTTATGAGTGAGGTTGCACTACGAAGATGCTTCACTGACTTTTATTTGGATGAGTCATCGGTGGTGAAGAACCACAAGAATGAGATTACTAAAAACACACGAGCATTGATACAGACTATGGATTTAGTCATTTTCTTAAACGCAACTCCTATTGAACTTGACATCATGGATTTATACACACAGCTATCTTTAATTGACCCGAAGTTTGTGCCAGCCCGTACTACATTTGAAAACTATGTTACCAAAAAAACATATAAAACTTGTATTCCTCGTAAGATTGGTTACAAAGAGAAACAATTGGCAGAGATGAGGGATAAGCTCTCACTCCGATACAACGGGTATTCACGAGCGATGTTGTTTAATTACAATATTGCCGAACACAATAAAATCGAGTGCATTTTTGTACCTTGTACAAAGCGACAAAAGCAGTTAGTGAAGGAGACTGGACAATGGTCAATAGCATACAATGCACCATACCTTTTAGATACGGAAATGACTATAGATGGAATAAACATCCCCAAGTTAGGACGACTCATAGAGTTAATGAAGGAACTAAGGGGTAAGCCTACTTTCATTTATTGCCGATATAAGGACATTCAGTATGTTATAAAAGACCTATTAGAAGTAGAGGGGTTTAAGTGTGGTATTATTAACGGGGATGTACAGGATACTAATGAAAGGGACTCGATAAAGGATGCATTTAATCAGGGTAACCTAAATTGTATTATCTCAAACTCGTCAAAAGCTCTTAACTTAAGTTCGGGAAAGGTGTGTATATTTTACACACTAGAGACAAACCCCCAAAAAATGAAACAAATCGAGGGTAGGATATTACGAGAAACACAACCAGTGGGTAGGGAGTTTTATGTGTTGGTTACAGAAAAAAGTGAAGAGACTAGACGCATGAAGAACCAGATGTACAGAGAGGATAGAAGTGCCAGTAAGGTGCTAAACCTTGACGATGGAATATTAAAGACTTGCGTTGAACAAATACTAGAGCATGAGGCAGAAATAAGGAAGGCGAGACAATGATTAAATTAAGAATGACAGCACAAGTAAAGAAACAATTAAAACAAATCGACCGTATGTTTCTACCGTACCAAATTAAGTATGGTGTTAAATACAGAGGTAAAGACTTTGTCAATACTTTAAATAATACTGCAAACATCCTATACGGGACTGTTGTAGAACTAAACGAGGACTTAAAAGAGGGGTATTCTTATGATTTTCTTAAGGATACATTGGAGCGATACTATAGCCACTTGTCAAAGTCTGTCGTTGAACTTAGTAAGTATATGACGGACAAAGAGTTGGAATTGTTTGTTGCACCATTGATGCCATATCAACCTAGAAATGCTATCGATGAGTTTCGTGAAAGTTTTATACAGATGACTAAAATTATTATTACAGATATACACCACAGACTATTAAATGCAGTAGACTTTATGGAAAACTTCTGTTCCTTTGCTACAATTTTTTCAGAGTGGTGGGTTGAGGGTGTTAAAGCTCAACAAGCGAAACAGTTAAAAGAAGACGAAGTAAACAACAAGGGGTAGACGGAGGGAGTAACATGAGTGAAAAACGATGTACATGTATGAACGGAATAAGGTACTTTAAGGGTAAGCCCGTACCTTGTACTGTTTGTGAAAAGGGCAAGAAAGTGGGTTTAAACAATATAGAGACTACTGTTGTAACTAATCCACTACTACAATGGGGCAAAACTACGGATGGCTCTGATACTTTGGAAGTTGTTGAAGAACAGGAGACCGTAGGTGATTTGACAATAGATGATATTTTAAAAATACCTCAGATTTATCGTGACCAACATTATTCAAGACAGGCAATAAATAGCCTTATTGGTAATGAACCCAATGCATTATTCGATAAACTTGATGAACTCTTACTAAACTTAAAACAGGGAACTCTAAAAAGGGGCAATTACTTTTTAGCAGCACCTCAGTATTTCAATGTGATAACATGGGCATACTCAATGATACGCACAGCATACCAACAGGGTTTCTCTGTTATACCTGTTTCATCATTGGATGTACTTTATGCTATATACAAGAAGGATAAAGAGCGTAGTTTAGTGCGTGACCAAGCGGATGCCATTGAAGACAGTGGTTTCGGTGTTTCATGGTTGGATTGTATGTTTTCGGAATTGTTGATTGTAACATTACCAGCTACATTTTCAAACAGTGATTTAGCCTTTTTAATGACACTAATAGATTCTAGGAATACACTAAATCATACCACTTGTTTACTCTCATATTGGTCATCAAAGGTAGTGTCAAGACGGCAAGGGGGTAATTTTATATTCAAACAAGGAAATAGTGGAATTTCACTTTTTGACATTTATGAGCACTTTCCAATAAAGGGCAACAATCCGAGCAGTACCTCAACTAACACCAAAAGGGTAGTTAGTAGGGTGAACAATACTGGGGGTTATCACAATGTAGTACCTCGATAACATTAGACATAAAGGAGATACACAAATGAATAGAGATACTGAAACAATGGACATATTAAGAAATATTGAAACACCACCTATCGTTTCATTTAAGGATAGTTTACAAATACATGAAAAATATATACTCAATTCAAATAGTTTGAAACTAACAACATTACGGACTCAAGGGGATTTCCTAGAGCGACTATGTTTATTTGTACTTGAGGAGGCTTTATTAAAGACAAGTAAAGAAACTGTTGCATCATATTTAAAATACATCTTAAACATGGATAAGGACATAGATAGTTTGGCATTTATAAAAAAAGAAGTGGTTGATAACATTATAGTACAAATTATCGTTAGTGCAGTCACTAAAATTAACCTATTTGGTTCTACCTCTTACTCTAAAAGGCAAAAGATTGGACTTCTAGACGATTATGTGGAATGGTGTAAGAATTATTTAGACATTGAAGGAGATGTTGTTCCTGTCATAAGGTTTGAGGAATTACTTGAAAGATTACGGACACTACAAACAAGAAAAGGTCGAGTATTCAATAATGTTAATTATATACAGGCTAATGGAAGATTGGTACAGGTGAGTTGTATGAGTGCAGACAAGGTACTAGATAAGGACACTTGTGTAGAGTATAGAGATAAAATAAAAGACTATTTCATATACACGCCAGCTGGGGTATTTGCGATTGGAAATTGCAATACAAATGAGTTTGTGTTTTGGAGTTCCTCGTTAGACGAGTTACAATTGACATTGTGTGCGATGATAAAGCATTAAACATAGTTATTGCAATTTTTTAACTTTTGTGTTATAGTATAAGCATCCTGTGGTTGTTTTTTCAGTTTTTAAAAGTGTTCATTGCTCTGGATTACAAACTGCAAGTTTGAATTAACCAATCATTTTCGTGCGTACTTGAGCAAAACAGTCAAAAAGTAAGAAGTATAACCATTTTCAAAGGTGTAAAACAAGACCAGTAGAGTGTAAAACATTCTACTGGTTTTGTTTTACACCTTTTTAAAATTGACAATATATTTTTTAAATTAGCTTGCTTTGTTTTTGCTGATAGTGATTTAATAAATCAACTGAGGAGTGGTACAATGGATAAGAATTTAATAAACATTTATCTAGTGTACCATAAAATAACAGTATGGTATACTATAGAGGGATAACAGACCTCTAATACTATTAAAAAAGGAGAATGAACAAATGTTAGGATTGGTAGTTTTAAGAATTGAAGCAAGAAACTCAAACCAAAAAGCAGAGGGACTATATAATTTTTTCTTTGTATATGGTAAAAATCAAGAAACTAGAGATTTTNACCGTAATTTAGGGAGCAAATTTACAGAAGTTCCCGACGAATTCAGGGATAGGTTGGATGTGACAAACTTTAAGCACTTTGTCAGGAAACCAACAACTAAAGAAATTAGAAGAATGTTAGACTTGGGATACCTTCAAACGCAATGTGGATTGTGTATCACTAAGGACCATTAAAGCAACAGCTGGGGTATACCAAGACACTTTATCGTGATTGTGGATGCGTACATATGGAAACAGGCAAATGTGTGGAGGGATAATATATCATACAAATGGTGGAGAGTTGAAAGATGGGTATTATTCAATACACACTTAAGACTATGGAAGGAGAAAAATCATGTCAACGATTATTTTAACAGTAACAATAACTAATGATGAGGACTATCAGGACTTGCATATAACAGACAATTGGAATCATTCTTGTAATTATGGAGATTCAAACTATGACAATGGAATGACTGCAAAAAGTGTTGGAAGTTGCGTTGGAGATTTTCTAACATACTATCATGGCATGAAGGGTAAAGGTGGTGCAAAATGATTTTTACAGTTTAAGAAAATCGGGATTTTGGTCTGCCATTATTAATCACATCAGATATACTGGGGACAATTTTGTTTCTTACTTTGAGAAACTAGGTTATAAACTAGTAAATTTGGAATACTTTAAAGAAANTACAAACTGGNTTCATGTGGTTGCACCAGTGTAAAGGAGTAGTAGACATGAAAAAGCGTGTGTTTAGATATGATTGTATTAATCCTACTAATGNGTGTGAACTGGAGTACATAATTGACNATATGACTGAAATTACTTGTGATACCTTCAAACGCAATGTNGATTGTGTATCACTAAGGACATTAAAGCAACNGCTGGGGTATACCAAGACACTTTATCGTGATTGTGGGATAACATTGGAGACTGATTGGTCTGTACAATTCTTCAAGTCAAAGCTACCAGATAATAGTCCTGTCTACATACTATGTCATTCGGGTGTCGAGTATGTTTTCTATTAAAGACAGTAAAATATGGTTGGTAGATTGAAAAATAATATATAATTTACTTTAATTGTAGAAGTAGGGGACTTGCGTAGGTATGTACATTGTGATGGTAAAAGCAACAAAGACAGTATAGTCACCTACCTTACGATTATTACACAGGCAAATCCACTGTAACTACTTAAAAATTTCATACATTATAAGTTAAGGTAAGTGTAAAATCAATCGGTGTAAAATGAATTTGAAAAAGGGTGATAATAATGAACGATACTATATATGCAATAGACCCCTACTCGATGGAACCAGGCGATACTGGTGTAGGTTTAATATACATTAGAAGTATGTCTGTAAAACCAAAACGAAACGGAGGGGTGTATGGTGATTTAGAGGGTTATTACAAGGGAAAAACCTATCCACTAAAGGTTTGGCATGAAAGTTTAATTGACTTACTAAGAGATGTTAAATTCTTTATCGGTAAAGTTCGTGCAGACTCTTATAATGGGAGTTTACAGGTAACTGTAGAGACTGTAGAATTAACCGACCCAGATGGGGTGGATGAAACATTTTTCTTTGACTCTGTAGATATGGATAAGTTAAACAAACTAAAGGACGAGGTACTTTCACAGTTAGGCGAATATGCTGAACTCTTTAATAAATTAGTTGAACCTTTCAAGAGTGCATTTTACAGTGCACCTGCAGCACGAAATAGTCACGACAACNTCATCGGTGGACTGGCATATCATTCGTTTAAGACTGCAGACTTAGCAATATATTTAGCAAAACAGTATGGTTTAGATGTACAATTTATNGGGTTCTGTGCTTTGGTGCATGACATTGGAAAAGTTGTAGCTTTATCTGCAAAAACCATTGATTATACACCAGCGGGAATGGTGCAAGGTCATATTTCATTGGGAATACGCATTTTAACTGCTAATAAACAGTTACTTGACCAGTATATGAACCCTATGCAACAACATATACTATACGGGGTAGTCGAAAATCACCATGGAAAAGACTTTGGAGGGACACCTACAACTTTAGAGGCATGGTTAGTACACTATGCTGATATTACTGAGGCAACACTGACAGTATATAGTACTTACACGAAACAACAAATTGAAATGGGTGAGACAGGTAAGTCAACATGGTTTCATGGTGGATTTTACTTTGTTGGTGGTCACGAACTAAAGGGGTAGTGTGTGACTATCGCCCATCTGAATAATCTATTGATGTAGGAGGTACTCGACATGGATGCATCTAAAATAAAACTATCTGACATTATAAAAGAAATAGAAGACAAGAATGGTATTGATGATTACTATTTACATAAATCTTATAATACTGGAGATTTGGAATTAAACATAGAATTTAATAATGAAATTGCAGATGCGATTTTAAACAAATATGCTATAAACATGATTACTTCATGTGCCTATTGGGAATAGGCAACAATAAATCTAGGAGAGGTGGGTGTTTAATGAATGATTACAAGTTAAAGAAAGCAATCGACATGGCAGTAGATTATTGCAAGAATAATGGTGATACTAGCGTTCAGATTCCNTTCCATGATTGGGATAATACAATCGTAAGTGCATATTGGGAGACAGTCAACACAGGAGAAGGACNATGCGATATTATTATTGTGAAAATAAAGCGTGATAGTATAGGCGAGGAATATAAACTCATACTAGATACACTTTGTAAGGATCGTATGCAATATATAAAGAATTTTAAACCACGNGGATANAAGTAANAAGGGGTAGTTGAACTATGAACAATTTTTACTTCTGGCAAAAGAAAAACGAATTAAACACTTACCAAAGGGAAGTTAGACAATACCAAGCTCGCATTGTGGCACTAGAGAATGAGTTAATTACCATGAGAGAACAAGGGTTAGATACTAGAGCCTTTGAGTGCGATATAACACAAATTAGGAGACACATCAATCACTTAAACAATCGAATACACAATATACAGTCACAAGGCATAAGATAACAATTAATTTATACAGTTTACAAAGTATAGTAATTGTTAGTTTATAAAAGGAATAAAAATTATTGAAAACAAGGGGTATTCATGTATAGACCTTGTTAATTGTATTAGGAATAAAAATTTATTTTTGGGGGTTGAAAAAGACTTTGATGTGTGATGTTTTACAGTATGCTTTATCCGATATGGACAGAGAATATTTATCCAGACAATTATTAGAAGGTATGGTATACAGGATATCTANGGATAAAATTTCCATAGAGAATGCCAATACTATATTTATTTCTTGCGAGAGACCTGTGTTATATCCTCGTAGTGAGTTTAATTCTATGCTAAAAACTCTTAGGGAACTTGCAAAAAACAAGGGTGTTCGTATTAAGAACATTAGCTCAGCTTTCAAGTTGGTCAAAGAAAGTTGGGATATATACAAGAGTGAAGTATATCGTAACATGGCTTTATATGATGAAATTTACCAAGACTGTGAATTACTTAAAAAACGAGGAATTCACTGGGGTTGCTCGGATGATATCTGGTTAAACACAGTTAGTCAAAAGGTTAACACTTTAAATGTTATTCACCATCGGTGTCATATCATTTCACAGTTTACTTNTATGTATTACCGTTTAAAAAACTCAATACAAATTCTGCGAGAGAGCGATAGTGTAACATTGATAACACTATAAGTACGGGTATCTCGTACACTATAGTTGAACAATGAAAATTTAGACAGTCGACCCCATCCAATAAGTTTTCAACATTTCATATCGTTTTAATAACACAGATAAAACTTCTAACATTATTGGGTGTGGGTGGTTGTAATTCAAGTTGTATATTTAGTGTGTAAAATTAGTTGATTTATATAGTCTTTACTTTTTTCTCAAAAGACCAATTAAATAAAAATTAGACATTTATGTTCAACAATAAATTAAAGGGAAGTAGGTTTCCATGATAATTCCTTTAAACCTTATCAAAGGTAGGAAAATAACAAATAAGTGAGGTTTAACAACAATGAAAGTATCTGATGAAACGGCATATCAATTCCTTACAGGAGGCAATTGTGAGTGTACAATTAAGGATACTATAAGAAATATAAATTTTACCTATCATATTGTACAAGCGAAAAAATCTAAAAATACTTTTTGGGTAAAGGTATTATATGCACCAAATCAATATACTTTTGCAGGAACTATCCGAATTATGCCGACTGGGTTTAGTTATAGGCAAGGAGACAAGGGGAAATTTGGGTTTAACGCACCTTCCATTCAACTATTACTCAGGACAATGTCGAGGGCAAGGAGGGGTAATACTGGTGCAATATTAATCCTACATCTAGGTACTTGTGGAAGATGTAAAAGACCTTTAACAGACCCTGAAAGTCTTAAGACCGGACTTGGACCGATTTGTAGAAAAAAGGTATATAGACAGATGAAAGGGGAAATAAAAATGTTAAAAACTAAAATTGCTATAACACAATGGATAAAGAAAAATTTTAAAAACCAACAGGATTTTGAAGGGTTTTTAGAATATGATTACTTAAACCGTTTTGTGCAAGACGGCAGAAAGTTATTGCCACAATATCAAGCAGANTANNATATTTTAAAATCAAAATGGGAAACACTTCACAATACAATAAAAGACCTTCCAGAAATTGAAATAGTGGAGCGTTTTGGTAGAGAAACACACAAGACCATGAGAACACCATTAAATTATATGTCAAGCTTTTATTATTCTGATTGTACAAAGAGGGAAAAATTATTTAAAAAAGGGACATAACATGGGATAGAAGGATAAAGGGGTAGGTTTATTAGACTAAATTTCACTAAGCCAACAAGACAAATCGATGGAACATATTAGGGTAAACTACTTGGAGACAAGTAGTTTTTTTTATCTTTAGCCCTCTTGTATATAGACATTGTTAAACATCAAGACATTGTTATTATTTAGTTATTCCGAAGGTGAAAGAGGTTAATATCGGGGGTGATAATTTGAACAATGTCAAGGCTATGTTCAACAATGAAATACGAGACAAAAAACGGACAGCAAGAGGCATACATAATAGGGCATCCCGAAGGGGTATTAGGGGTGGGGTACGCACTCCTGTTGACTATTTAACTGGTGATGACAAGAAAAAATATATGGGTAATGGAAAGGTGGTATCATATTACATGGTAGATAATTGGGAGGACTTTATAAATTTAGCTAAAGAAAACCAAGTCAGTACTTTTATCCATTTGCTAAAAACTTTAGGTAAAACAAAAAGTGTGGCTGATAGTTTAAATGTTGCACCTTCGACACTTTACAGTTGGATAAAACGCAATAACCTTTATTCTCATCCAGATATATCACATTACTTCAAGAGAACAAAGAAACAAGTTAATAAGAGTGACACTTCTAAAAATATCGGTGAGACTGTTTCAAAGGATTTTGTGAGTAGTTTACCAATCAATAATACGGGTAACACAAGTGTTGTTGAGAATGTCACAAAGGTTACACCGAAGAATAAGCTTAATTACACAATAGATGGGACAATGACAAGTGACATGGTGTCTACTTGCTTAACTTCTTTGGAATTAATGCTAGTTAAGGACAAAACATACAAGGTTTCAATTACTATATCAGAAATATAAACACATATAATGCACATACAGGGTATTTATAATTGCAAAGAAGTACATTTGTCCAAGGAAGTATAGACTAAATACTATGTCTTTTGTACCTAGGTTATATGCGATAGAGGTGTAATCCTGTCACATGGTGCGATGTTGTTTAAACAGATAAGTGTTTCCGATATTACTTAACTAATGTTACTAACAAGGTGTATTGCATTTACTAATAAATGTAATATACCTTGTTGTTATATAGTATGAATTACTATAAAAATAGGAATAACATAGTAATTCAAGATATTACATTAAAATCTTTAACGAGTAAGTTTATCCATGTAAAGAGTTACTTTGTCTAAAGATTTAACCTTATTATATAGGGTGTATAAGAAATTTAATATGGTATTGATTTAATGAAATAAAGGGGTGAGCAAATGTCAAACAGTTATGACAATGAGTCAATTAGGGCGATGTCGACCAGAGACTCATTTAGGTTAAAGCCAGACGTCTGGTTACAAGGACATGACTTAAACGCAGTAAAGCATACTCTTGTCGAGGTAGTGGGAAACGCAATAGATGAGGTTAAGTATTGTGTAAGTAAGGGTTTACCTTGCACACCACGAATAGATGTTAAGAGGTATGCAGACCATGCCATGTCCGTACAGGACTATGGTAGGGGAATACCAGTAGACTTTAACCAATCAGAAAACGAGTATAACTTTAAGCTCATATTTATGACTCCATTTGCTGGGGGTAAGTATGATGACGAAGGTGCTTACATGGATGGTTTTACCGTAGGAACTAACGGAGTAGGCTTAACAGTTACTCAGTATACGGCAGACTACATGGATGCGATTATTCGAAGGGATAATACTGAGTATAGGGTTCGTTTCGAAGACGGTTATTTGATAGGGGACATGACTAAAGAACCTGCCCAGACAGTAGGTTCTGAACAGTCGGGTTCATTCATTAAATGGAAACCATCAAATGAAGTGTTTACAGACACCGTAATTGAGGACGATTACTTTGAACAGCTACTTAAAGGAATGGCAATTGCATCGGGTATCACTATCACTTTTACAGATGAAATANCAGGGGTATCNTTGACATTTCAAGGTGTTGATTATACTGAGTATTTCAACTCGACTGTAAAGTGTATGTCTTTAACCGAGACTTTTAGCAAGTCAGGGGTTGTAAGTGATACAAAGGATGTTAATGACAATTACAGATATGAGTTTGAGGGAATTGTTGCTTTTACTGAAAAACCTTCAAAGTTGTTCATGTACCATAATCTTGTATCTGTTATGGGTGGAATACATTACGATTCCGTTTTAACAGGTTTAAGTAGGGCAATGAGACGCACATTGGATTACTCCATGAGTTGTACAAAGGAAGATTGCAGACATCTCATGGATTTCNTATCTGTCTTTATGTTAACTCGTTCAAACAAAACATCCTACGATGGACAAGCAAAACGATCAGTATTAAACAGGGGATTAGCATCTGAGTTAACTAGTGAATTGGCAGACATCTTTGAGAAGTTACTGGCAAAAAGCCCAGATACGAAAAACTATTTAATTAAGTTGTTAAAACACAAGAAGAAGTCCGAGGAAGACTCGTATAAACTTGAGCGTAACGCAGCCAAAATCCGAAAGGTACAAGAAAAGGTGTACCAAGAGGATTTAGACCCAGAGAAGTTCGTAGATTGTCGGGGTTTTGATGGTGCTGAACTTTACATTGTTGAGGGTGACTCAGCTATGGGTTCATGTAAACATGCGAGAAATGCAGACTTCCAAGCCATTACAGCAGTGAGGGGTAAAATTATTAATTGTCTAAAACAAGACATGGCTACAATCGCCAAGAATGAAATTGTAATCCGATTACTTAGAATACTTGGTGAAAAGACCACAATACCTACATTGAGAGTTCCACAGTCATCAAAGAAATGGGACAAAATAATTATTTGTACTGATGCTGATGAAGACGGATTCCAAATTCGTACATTGTTGGTAACATTCTTCTATGTGATATTTCCACATCTACTCGAGGAAGGTAGAGTATACATTGTCGAGTCACCACTATTTGAGATAAACACAGCTGAGGGTATTTTGTATGCCTACTCCGTTGAGGAAAAGGATAACATAATAAAAGATTTCGAACAAAGAGGAGTTGGCGTCAAATCTGTTCAGCGTTCAAAGGGACTAGGTGAAAATGACCCAGAAATGATGTGGACAACCACTATGAACCCCGATACGAGAAAACTTATACAAGTGGTGTATGACCCTAACGATGACTTTGCATCTTTGACTGAGCAAATGTTTAGTGCATTACTTGGTGAGGATATTGAAACTCGTAAGGAATTTATAATGGATTATATGTCAAACAATCCTCTTTCACTTGAGAGTGTAATTTAAATCATGCTGAATACCAGTATATAAAATAATTTAACATAGGGTATGTTGTTAAACATACCCTATT
>JGI24708J26588_10000577_pt1 | contig 29758 bp, 30 predicted proteins | sample BioPla1DNA2_FD_26588 | JGI IMG/M metagenome (IMG submission 26588) | reverse complement strand
GTAAACTTGTAATTCCATTCGAATTACCTCCTTGTGTTTTTTTGGAGGTCTTGACCTCCTACCTAGTAGCCTTGGGAGAAGGTCAAATCTGACGGTTTTCATATTCTTCTTGTAATTTCTTTGTGGCTCGCTTTAATTTCTGAGTAATGTTGTTTTCACTTACACCGATGGAACTGGCATATTCTCGAATCGACATACCTTCCATACGAACCGCGATAAACATATCTGCCCAATCTTGCTTTTTACCAAGAGCCTTACGTATCCATTGGTAAACTTCTTCACGTTCACTTTCTTGGATGCGTTCAATCTCCTGAGAGTTATCAGCGAAAGTATCCATGACATCTATTTCAACCTCATCATCTTTTCGATAAGGTGTCTTGGGATTACCAAGATGCCTATGGTAGCGACGCCAATGGTTGTATTCCTTGTTGTTCATGAGGTCGAACATTTCCTGTAGAGTCTCACAGCGTTTCACTTCTTCCTTCTTTTCAGGTTTTGCTTCTGCAAGACGTTGCTCATAGTCGATATCCAGCATGACGCTGTAATCTCCATCTGGAATTTCAATTGTGGTGTAGTTCTTGTGACCGTTTTTGATGTGATCTTCATATAAAACTCGTATTTTCATTTTGCATTCCTTTCCGTCCCGATAATGGGTGGCGGAATGCAAAAGAGCCTGCGGATAAGATGACCACAAATTTCGCTTGTCCAAAAAAAGAGCACACGAAATTACGGTGGGTGCATCTTCATTCCAAACACAGTCTTTGTCACTGTGTTCTGAACTCTTATGCATCCCGCCGTCCGTATGCGCAATAGGACTTTGAGACTGATAAATTTTAAGAGGGATTCCCCTCATCTATAATTGTAATCAGTCTCAAATAGTAAGTAAATTTCTGAATTTATCGATTACTATTAATAATAATCAGCTTTCAAAGGTTATTGTATTGATTACTAAAACTTGATATAATGAATAAACAATTATTTATTCGATTACTTGTTGATGTGATTTTATGTGTTTGTAGTATGAGGAGGAGGAAATTCTTATGTCTGAAATCGAAAATATTGCATTAGAAAATGAAAACTTTTTTAATTTAGGAAACGATTATTTTTCTCTAAAGGGCTATAGATGTTTTACAGGTGTTGATGTTGTTAATCTTTCTCCTGGTGAGATGAGACACACTTTGAAAATTCAATCTGATGAGCAAAATGAATTACATTATGCCTTTAGTGGTTCAAACGGTCTTTGTAGAACCACACCGATGGGATCAGTTAGAAAAGAAAACTTACTAAGTGCACTAATCTCTTTACCAAACGAAGTTGACAGCATACGAAGTTTTTTTGAGGAAAACGGTTTTTTCTTTCCTGTTAGTAAAACGGAATACGAGGAAGTCGATCTATATTCTTTGACTGAAGTTGTGAATCATATAAAGGCAACAGTTCTTCTCATGAGTGAGATTGAAGAACCTAATAGAAGCTATGAGAAAATACTATACCTAACTCTTTATCTACTTCTGTCTGAGCGAGTTTCTATCAAGTTAAATTCTATGAGCAAACCATATTCGACTTGTTATCATGGTTTCATTAAAACATTAGAAAAAGCCTCCTCAGTCCCCGAGATTGACGGCACTAAAGAAGGCTTTGAAAGTGAAACGTATATAATTACTGATTCAGTATATAAACCAACATATGATTTAAATATTGATGAGTATCAAGATATTATTTCTGGTAGTTCTTTGACAAACCGTTATCCAGGAATAAACGACCTTCGATATAAAGATATTGTTTATCTGTATCGCAATGCACCAAATGAAACACCTGCAGCTCGTATTACCATAGATTTCCTATTTCATCTTATGAGAAAGGTAGGTGTGGTTAGTAAAGTAACTTATGAAAATGGCATCGAATTTTATGATGAACCAGCTATTGAGAATTTTGATGACAATCTTAAACAGGCGCTTATAGTAGTCGCAAAGATTGTGTTAAATGAAGAAATTAATTCAAATCTTTCTGGTATTGTGCCTCGTTTTGTGACAAGTAAAATGGAGCCTTCATGGAAAGCCACTAACTTGCTTTCGGCCTTATATTTTTCAATATTTTATATGAGACCCGGTTCTGAAATATATAGAGAATGCGCTAATCCTGCTTGCAATAATCATTTCTTGGTTAAGACCTCAAATGGACGAAAAAAATATTGTAGCCCTAACTGTAGAAATGCAACTGCCCAGCGCAATCACCGGAAAAAAGTAAAGAAAATGGCTCAAAAATAAAAAATCACCGTCACTATGCAGTCCACATAGTAACGGTGATTTTTTATTTTTTTCTGTATACTTATGATTAATAATCTGATCCAACTGATACACTTATTTCAGCCTCTGTAGGTAAATTCCCACCATTTTCAGCTAAAGCTCTCTCTATCGAATCTGCTAAGGCTATAATTTTTTTCGAGTGGTTTCCTGTGTAATGGTGCATCAAGTAATTGATATCGACCAAGATGCCTTGGACATGTTCAAAAGTATTATCATGCCCTTTCCACTCACCAGTACTTTCACCACAATTTTCAAATATACCAGACAAATCAAAAATATTTTCTCGTGAATTGTATGGCATCAAAAATGCATTGTATACCGTTGGATTATTGCCATTTTCATCTTTGAATTTATTATTTGTACTTATATATTCACCATAAGTTATCTGCTTATGTATAGATCTACCCTCTGGCAGATGCATGGGTTCGCCAGTTAATCCATATCTATAATACTTTGCGTCTAAGACATAGATTTTGTTATTGCAAACCATGATTGTATCTGGCCTAAGAGCTTCAAATGTTCTTGTCTTACCTTTTTTTAGGTGCCAGGTTGCCTTTGGAAAATATGAGTTTTTGTTACTAACACCAAATACTCTGTCAATAAGTTTTTCCCATACATACTCGAAACTATCTGTCCCAAAATAGAATTGACGTTTGTTTGTCTCTTCATCTATATACTTAAGCATGGCAATCATTGAAGTGAAAAGACGTTTATCTTTATCATTATTTGTTTTACCTAATTTATCATTTAGTTCAATAAGAAACCGTTTTATATCAATCGGAAAATCTGGTTTAGGTGGAAGATTTGGTGTAAACAACCATCCTAATTTTTGAAAACTCTCATATACACAGTACTTGTGGATTTGTGTTATCAGATTACGATCATTCGGTGTAGAATCCCTTACTGTCTGTTTTAAATAAATAGGCGAATTGTTAGCCTGCAACAAAGGTTTCTGCTGACGAATTGTTTTAGCCCAGTCGGTGTTACCACGATCGCTAGTTTTATAGATAGGCTCCTTCTCTGTGTAATATGATCGTTGCTCCAAATAGTAGTTTATTACTTCCATATATGCATTGACAGGAAAATCAACGGATTGAGGAGCTTCAAACTTTTTCATATGGAGAACTCTATCATTTCGGACCGTAAATTCTGATAGTACGGATATTAGGTGCAAAATATCTCTTCTTCGTTCATGCTCTGTGTCTGGCAATTGATAACCCATAGGAAAATAGACCATCGCATTTTCAGAATCAGCCTTGATGCCTACAAAGCGATCTCCTTCTTCATTCGTATTAACATGGCACTTGCTCTTCAGTAATTCAGTGCTTATTTCCATAGATTATCACCACCTTACTCAACAGTACTATCAATTGAATCCTGGGTTAGAAAAGCGTCAATAATCTCTTCTTTAAAAACATCTAGACGATCATTGCCTGTTGCTTTTGCAGAACTCCTAGAATTAAAGTGATTAACTACTTCTTCTAGACTCTTATAAATTGTATTTTTGAAAATATCCTCCCGTGAAAATTTAAAAGCATCATCCCATAAATATTTAAGAACTTTTTCAGCAAATCTATAATTAAGCAACCTTGCTTGAATTTGCTCTTTTTCAGATAGGTCATTATTGTCTGCTTCTTCATGATACTCTAAGTCGGCAGCTCGAACAAAATATGCTCCTAGTCTCTTATCTTCTGATGAAGTCATACGAATATTTTTGGTGACAATTTCATTATTGATAACTTCACAGAACCTTTGCCAAGTAACATCAGTGTCCAATATAGTAGTTGTAGCATAATCATGTCCTTCAAATGTATTTTCTATCATACGCATGTTCCAGCGACGCTGAAAAGCAGTATCAAGAGTAAACACATTCTGATCCGATGTATTCATTGTTCCAACAATTGACATGTTAGAGGGGATACGAACTTTTTTATTAGGATTACCATACACAATATTTGCAATATCAACATTCGTAATTCCATACTCACTAGTTCCATCATCATCACGATCTAGAAGCTGAAATACTTCACCGAATATTGCCGGTGCATTACCTCTATTAATTTCTTCAATTACAAGGAAGAACATTTTATCGGGATGAGTATATGCTTTTTTCAGCAAACTAGTGAACGGTCCTTCAGTAAACATGTAACTAACAATACCATCAGCTACATTCGGAAGAATCTGACCAATAAAATCTGAGTATGTATAGTCCGGATGAAATACAAGACGTTCCATTCTGCTTTCATCATCACAATACTCTTTTTCAATTGTCCAACTCTTACCAGAACCAGGAACACCATATAATAATGTATTAACTCCACCTTTAAAACGTTCAACATTATCAAAGTCTACTTCGATTTCTTCCTTATTATCTTCAAAAAAATCCGTATCCAAATCAATAACCTTTGTTTTGGTTATGTAAGTTGCATATTTATTTTTATCTTTCGCCATTTCCATGGCTTCTTCTTGTGAGACCTCTTTATATTCCAAATTACACATGGCTAATAACTTTTCGCTCTTATTTTCCCACTCTGTGGATAACTTGAAATGGTCTTTGTCAATTTGAGTAAAAAAATTAGTTGCTACTAAATAATGGAATATCATGTTTCCTTGCTCGATTTTTTTCTCAATAGGCAACGTTTCTACTATAACACTTTTCGGTATAGCACTATCTATAAACCCTTTAGATATTGCGCTATTTAATATTTCATATAAAAAATGATGATAAACACTCTCTCCATTCTTTGTGAAAAATGTAAAAAGGTTTGTAAATACTATTCCAATATATTCAGATACTGTTATTTCATACTTTGCTACTTTTATTGCAAGTGGACTTAACGTAAAATCGCTATCTTGCCAAATTCCCATCTCGTATCCCATGGTATAGTGACTCTCGAATTGATCCGCAATATCTCGTTCACCTTGCCCATAGCTACCAGCACCACTGTCACTACCTTTTATATTTTCTCTGAAAAGTTCATATGCACTTTTTAAACGATTAGCAACTTCTGACTTTCTATTTTCTGTTTTTTTACATTATATGTTGCCATGATAAAAGACATTAATGAATCTGCTTTGTTAGTACGTATGAGTGCGTCAAATTTAGAATCACTCCTTGAATCTATAATTGGCATTTTGAAACCTCCTCCCAATTTTGATGGAAATCTAATTTCCGATTTTCATTCTCATCTAGATAAATTAAAAAATCTCTAACCGCAGATGACAACCTTCTTGCAAATTCTGGCGGAACAGCATTCCCTATCATTTTATACTGATTTCCACGAGTAGACAAAAATTCAAAATCATCTGGAAATGACTGAAGTCGAGCAGCTTCCCTAACTGTTATGGTTCTACTCTGTTGAGAATCATAATGTATAAATCGCAACCCATCCTTATGGAGATGAGCAGTGATTGTCGTGCTTGGTTGATCTCTTCTAAGGACATGGTATTTATGCACTTTAGAGTTTCCTCCTGTAGCTTTGTTATAAATCTCATTTAATTTATCAGCACTTTGTAATTCATTCTTGCCACTTTCAATGTCTTCAGTCAATAAACCAAAGATTTCAATATCTCGTTGGTTCTGAAATCTAACCACATGTCCCCAAGTTGGGTCTCCATCCGGAACTGTGTATGATTGTCTTCCTATTCCTTTGATATATACAGGCTCCTCTAGAGGGAACGCTTTAGGCAAATCACCTATGGCTTCTTCAACAGATATTTTTTTCTCGCTTTGATACTTAGGAAGTATTTTATCGTAAAATTCAGTTAGAAACTGTTGGCATTCTTCGTAGGTATTCCCATTCTTTTTCAATCCGACCAGAATTACTCTTTTCCTGTTTTGGGGCACTCCATAATCACTCATATCAATCAAAGCATGATTACGAATATCTTCAACAATTTCATACCCTATTTTTTGAACGTCAGCTTTTATTAAATCTACAATTGGCGTGCCATCTGGCATAGCAGATAACATTCCAGGGACATTTTCAAATACAAATAATTCAGGTTGATATCTATCTACAGTTTTCAAATAATACTCGAACAAATAATTTCTATAGTCATATTTCATACCGTGCTCATCTTTTGTACGTCCAGCTTGAGAATAGGCCTGACACGGCGGTCCACCAATAATCACATCTGTCTTATCACCAATATAATAATCCAACCCTTTAGATTTTCCATATTTCTCATCATCAAACCCACTAAACAATTCGTCTGTCCTTTGCATATCAAACCAAATTACTGTGTCATTTGCATCAGAGATCCCCCATTTGGTTTTCAACCTGTTTCTCAGTGTATCCACAGGTGCTTTTTCCCACTCTACCGATGCTTGAGGTATGTACAATCCAGATTGCATGAAGCCTTCTAACAATCCTCCCGCGCCAGAAAACAAATCTACAACTTTAATTTTTCTCATTGTCTAAAAGCTCCTTCACTTTAGTAGCTACTGCTTTTCCAAGAAGTGGAGGAACCGCATTCCCTACTTGTTTATATTGTTCTTGCTTATTACCATAAAATATGAAATCATCAGGAAATGACTGTAAACGGGCCGCTTCACGAACAGTCGGAATTCTATTCCATTTGTAATGAAAATGGGTTCTGTGACCTGTATCAATTGTTCTCGAAGGCCTTTTGCTATCATACCTAGTCAGTGCCTCATTGTATTTAAATTTCCTTTTTTTAAGCTCCTCCAATGGTAAAGCTTTATAATTTTTACCTTCTGGAACTAAAGAAATTAGTCTCACGGTCTCATCGGCGTGTTTCGTCGGAGTATGGTTATATATTTTATTAGAATTTTTTCTCATATATTTTTCATATTCATTTGTCGGCGCAGAAGGATAGTCAAATACTTGATTTAAAGAAAAATCTTTCGCACCAACTAATGATGGTAAATTACCAATAGCATCTTCACAAGTAACAAACTCATTTTCAAATAGTTCCGGAAGCGGATAATTAAACTCACCTTGTACTTCATCTTTTAGAGTCATAACAAAAAAATACACGCTTTCTTATCTGTGGAATTCCATACTCTGGTGCATATAAAATTTTAGGCTCGTAAACATGATAACCAATTTGTTCAAAATCTTCCCTAACCCTCTTAGCTCCTGCTCCATTATAAAGAGTTAACATTCCTGGGACATTTTCTAGAACGACAACCTTTGGTTTTATCCTTTTGGATGCTTTTACCATAGCAGAATATAAAACATTTCTCTTATCAAACTCTTCTCTTTTTCCAGCTAAACTAAATCCTTGGCAAGGTGGTCCACCAACCAGGACATCCAATTTGATTTCCCTTTTAATTAAATAATCATATATTTTTTCTATGTTTCCATGATCAAATAAATCTAACTTCATAGCTTCTGCATTACCATGATTCTCCTTGAACGTCTTTAAAGCGGCATCATCAAAATCAACGCCTAAAACAACATTAAATCCCGCATCCATAAAACCTCTAGACAACCCTCCAGCACCAGAAAACAAGTCTACGACATTATATGTTTTTTCCGAAACATTCGAAACATTTGTGAGTTTTGCGTTTATTCCATATTCTAAGCACTCCCGAATTCTTTCTTGAATAGTTTTTCCAGTAAAGTTCTCATCTACTTGTTCATATATGTCATCTGGTATCTTTATTTTCATTTCTTTTCCGATAATTGCTGTTCTTCCAGCATTTGGGCGTTTGCCACCTCTAGTCATTTCATTTCACCTCTTGATTTAAGTAACTTAATTCACTTTTACGATTATAGCAGTTTATTATATAGAAGTCAACGTTTTTTTGATTTAAGTCACTTAATTCAAATCATCTTTTTCTTACAGCAATCCTGTCAACACACCACACTTTTGCTATCAAACTTATCAACTCACCCATCCCACATTCAAATTAGTAAATCCAATGAGCAGTTCACCATTCTTTGATATTTTCCCTCAAAGCAAAAAAACCGTGATTATCCTTCCGGCTAAAACCAGACCTCAAATCACGGAAAGCCTTTATTTACTTATCTTATTACACTCTTACTTATCTACCCTTGACATCAATACTACCGTCTCAACGTGGCACGAGATGATAAGAAGTACGTCTTTATCACATTTTTCCTATTTTTGACCCATTCTCGTTTGTGGAAACATATCTACTGTCATTCTTATGTTTATGGAAACATATCTACTACTTTTCAGTAGCATCTGATATTTGTCTTAAGATAACATTGTAGTATGTTTTCATCAAATTCCTTTCGATATCATCTACATAACTATTATGTGCAATTTTGTTTCGGCATTCCGCCATGTCATTTAATTTAGCCAGTATAAACTCTTGATTCGGAAAATAAGCTTTAAAGATATCCCAATTGTTTTCTATTACAGCACCTAAATCCTTAAAATCCAAATAAAATAGTTCTGTTCCTCTTACACTAAGCCATTTGTTAGCATCATCATTTTTTTGTCTTTCTGCAATAGTGCGTTGCAAGTTATGAGTAATAGTAAGCTGCGAAAAATAATTCTCGCCATACTTTTCCTTCGCCACTTTTTCAATAAACAGCCTTAACGAATTTTCAACCGAATACAGATATGTATATGCCTCTGCCATTTGATAACCCTTAGTTCTGATATCTTCTGGAAGAAGTTCTCCCATTATTTTATAAGCTTTAGAATTAACATTGTTCTCCAAGTCAAAAATCAAATCATCTTCCAACTCAAAGTCTTTTGTTAAATCTATTGTAAAAGAAACACTCTTAACATCAAATCCCACATCAGGAGGAATTAACTCACTACAAATAGAATCAAGCAAATCCTTATTTTCTTTTGTATCCAATATCTCTAAATATTCTGGGTTGACAAAAAATGTTACATAGGCTGCCAAAGCATCACTTCTCCCCCAGCCACCATCATAATATGAATAGCCGCCTTTTTCTATCTGCACATTTGCTCCACGTAACAGGTTAGCAAGGTCATATTTATTCTCTTTCTTTAGCATCACAATGATACCTTTCATGAGTTTATCATTTGAAAAAGGCAACTCATATGAGTAATCACTCATTTTCATTCATCTCCTTATCTGTGCTTTCAATCCAACTATATGTTTCGTTTTTATATTTTTCGTAAAACTCACCTCTATCATTGTAATGATGCCCTATTAAGTTAGGTCTAATATCATCCCTTACGGAAAGAATTAATTCCTCATCAGCCTTATTATCCACCAATGACATCATTGCCAGAACATACCCAGCATATAATCCATCCAAATATCCATCTTGATGAAAATTAGCAATTAGTAGTTCATCCGTAAGTCCACTATACCCTTTTGGAACAAGTCCCTTTTTATACAGTTCCTGGGACCACTCCGCTACTATCTCATCCACTATCTCCGGCTTGTCTGTCATTTCTTTTATTTTCATTTCTATTTTATCTGGCAGTTCAGGAATCTTGTCTTTTATTTTTTGAGAAAATACTTTAATTAGCAAGTTAACAATATCTTTTATTTCATCCTTTGCAACCAATTTTGCATCAGTTACAATATCCTCACAAAAATGTGCTGTATTCTTATTATCTTCCATGCTTTACCTCCAACTCTTAATTGTCATTGTAACCGTTTCTAATGGTATCTAGGCACTTCTTCCAATACTGCTCACGTTCCAAAATTTTTATCGGATCATAGGATAACCCAAAATACTCAAGCAACGTATATGTAAAATACTTCTCGAAATACTCATCACCTTTTTGTTCATATAAGGCAATCAGTTTCTTATTTCCACCGTGCTTGGAATCGAGGTAATTACCCCATCTTTGAGCAACGCCCCCCTCTCCCGTAGCCGAGCCAATATACAACTTTCCGGTATGAGTATCTGTCAAACAGTACACACCCGTTATTTTCTTTAATGCCTCATAATATGTAGGAAGGATTCTTCCGTTAAAGATATCATCTAAACGGTGATAGGGAAGATGAACCCTGTCGTATCCTTCAAAGGTTTCACCACTATACAAACACGGCAATATTTCTTTTACGGTAGCCTGTTCAAGATACTTGCTAAGATTAAAAACATATCGTGAGAAGGTGTTACCTTTCTTACACTTGATAATCAGTCTTCCAAACAGAGGTACATACTTTTCAAGCACATTTGCTGTTGCCCACTCATCAGCTGGTACTTCCACTATCTCTGCTGCCGAAATCAACAACCACTCGTCATCCGTCATTCTTGCAAAACTGAACACCCATTGTCCGGGATAAAAATTTCTCTGCTTTCCATACCATCCCCAGTAGGAACAATCTGCACAAGTACCGGATGCTTTTTCAGTTTCACTATGTTTGAGCCAACGGTCAAGAAACGGCTGTCCTCCACTGCCAGCTTGCATATTAAATTCTATTTTACTGTTATCTATCTCTTCCTGTGACAGGTTCAGTATTTGATTCAGTTTCAAATCCATAATCCCACCTCCCAGTCTTATTTTTTATGTTCTTCAATCCACTTAAGCAAATATGGTCTGTCATTATTTGCCCCCTTCTTCTCAAACCATTCACAACACATACGATAACATGTCCCATTGATTTCTATCGGCTTTGCATAATAATGAAGTGGTGTTTCTGACTCAGTTGCCAGCCTTAAAAGAGGGTACTGTAAGTCAAACTGCTGCTTGCTATACTCCGCTGTCTGCATTGCTTCGATTTCTTCATCTGATGCACATCCATCACACAGCATCCTTCCGAGTACCTTTTGAGCAAGCTGTCCAATTTTCAATTCCTGATAAACATCTGCATCTGTATAATCATACTCCGGAGATTCAGCCTTAGTAGTGGATGTATCACTTTTTGTCCTCTTTGCCGTTGTTTTAGCATCCGAAAACATTTTATACATTTGATAACTTCGCAAAAACAACTCCGATGTATCTGCAATTCCATCACTTACCAGTAAAATAGGTTTCAACACTAAATCGTTATACTCTTCATTAGCAATAATACGAAATGTAAAATCATATCCGCTATTTGCAACAACTCATTCATTTCCGCAATACACGGTGTAAGGTCGGAAAGTACTGCCGGATTGATTTTAGGCGATGCAAAAATAATCTCTGCTTCCCTGGTAGATAAATATCCATGTAGACAAAATGCTGTTCTCGCACATTTCTCAAGCACTTTCATAACCGTAGTATCACGACTGCCATAGTTTAATCCCGCCTCATGAAACGCAACATCTACAGCATAATATTTCATATCATCCGGTTGGATGGATATTCCCAATACATCACATTCTCCCTGTTGCAATAACTGAGATAGGGATGCATTCCGCTTGAAAATTGCATAGCCGTATTTCTGTGAATAATGATTGTCCACTAATGCCATCAGTTCTTTTAATGCATCTGCATTGGACAATTGCCACTGTGATGATACTTTCCAATTGGTTTGCACGATTTGACACTCTTTCACATGACGCAACCATGAATAAAATAGTGATTCGCCCATTTCTATTTTCATATTCCATCTCCAATCAGTTCTACCTTATGCTCCAAAGAATACTGTCAATCTTTTTGATGTTTGATATCCCTTTATAATCTGGTAACACACGGTCAAATTCCCGGATGCATTCCTTTCCTTTTTCCGATTCCAGGAAATCTGCATACCACTTTTCCATATCAGCATAAAGAATAACCGCATTCTTCAATTTTTCTTTCTTTGTTGCACCTGTTAGTTTCATATTCAAATTCTGAACAACATATCGGTCCCATATTGGCTTTTCCGGAAGTATCGTTGCCAGCATTTTACTTGAAAAAGATGGTTCTATATTTCCGGTGCATTCAAAAAGATATGTAATGATATCCTCAAAAGTTGGTGTACCATTCTTCGCACTTTCAAAATATTCATAATAGAATTTTCTCCAGCTTTCATTGCGTCTTACTATATAAAATCCATTGAATGTGCGTTGGAAATCCATATCTGTAGCCACATTGGTATTATTTACTTGTTCCATAATGTATTGGTATTTATCAAGTCCCATACTTGATGCCAAGCGGTCTTGAAATACCTTACTGACATTAAAACTCATATCCATTGTATTTACCTCGCAAGACCACAATCTCAGCCTTCTCGTTTTACATAGGTCAACTCAATATCGTACCCAAGAGCCTCCAGCATCTGCACAAAAGTCTTATTTACAACACCATCCTGCTTTTTAATGATACGATTCACATACTGTCCGGTAGTTCCGATGGTTTCCGCAAGTCGAGCCTGTGTGGTTTCATTCTCTATACACTTTACTTTTACATCTACTTCTATATTATTTTTAACCATTTATTTGCCGCTCCCATTCGTAAGGCTTGTTAGTTCTAACACAAATAAGATAATTTATTATATCACGCACCCCCAAAAATTACAATATATGTGCATGACGTGCAGATGAATTTTTTGTAACAGAAAACACCCTGCATTTCTGCAAGGTGCTGACTGTAGGCATATTCTTTATCTTTTCACATCCACACTTGTGCCGGACTTAAATTCAACTGTGAATCTGTCCTCATAAACCGTGATTTTTTCAATCATTCGTCTGACCAGTGTTTCGTCATATTCTTCAATCTGTTTCGTCTGTTCTGCAAGGAACTGCTGCATCTCTGCTATCCGCTGTTTCAGACCCTCACGCTCCGCATTTTCAACCATTGCATTCTGTTTCAGTTCACGCAGGTGGTCTATTTCATCGGCAAGGTCATTATAGTCCTGCTTGGCATTGGCTCGTTTCAAAAGTTCCTTCTGTAATTCTTCCAACCTGGCATTGATGCTTTCCAGTGAACCATCATCTTCCAAAGCAAATACTGTGGCAATATTCGTTTCTAATGCCTCCAGCATTTCATCTTTACCACCAAGTACCATGTTAATGGCTTTTACCACTGCATTCTGTAAGTCGGTTTCCTGTATGGTAGGTGCATCGCAACAGCCAGGGCCATGTTCTACACGGTTTACGCAACGCCACACAATGGAATGTTTGCCCCGGTTGTTCCATGCAATCCTGCGATAAATATCTCCGCACTTAGAGCAGTAAACAATGCTGGAAAGTGCATACTTGCTGCTATAAACCCTTTTCTTGCGATTTTCCCCGCTATGCAGATTTGCCCGTCTGAGCATTTCTTCCTGCACCTGCATATAAATGTCACGGGGAATAATAGGTTCGTGGCTGTTTTCCACATAATACTGTGGAACAATACCATTATTCACAACACGCTTTTTGGTAAGGACATCCACCGTATAAGTCTTTTGAAGAAGTGCATCACCAATGTATTTCTCGTTTTTCAGGATTTTTTTGATGGTTTCCGGACGCCATTTGGTTTTCCCTGCTGCCGTGAGTATCCCATCCGCCTCAAGACCTTCTCCTATTTGTTTCAGGCTTGCACCCTGCAGGTATTCCCGGTAAATGCGTTTTATGATTTCTGCTTCATCCGGCTCAATAATAAGATGCCCGTTTTCATCTTTTGTATATCCCATGAAACGGTTGTGATTAACCTGCACCTCGCCATTCTGGTAACGAAACTGCAGTCCTAACTTTACGTTTTTGCTCAGGGATTCCGATTCCTGCTGTGCAAGACTGGCCATAATGGTAATGAGAACCTCTCCTTTGGAATCCATTGTGTTTATATTTTCTTTTTCAAAGAATACGGGGATATTCTTTTCTTTTAACTGACGGATATATTTCAGGCAGTCCAGAGTATTTCTTGCAAAACGGCTGATGGACTTGGTAATGACCATGTCTATGTTGCCAGCCATACATTCTTCAATCATCCGGTTAAACTCTTCACGCTTTTTGGTGTTGGTACCCGAAATACCATCATCTGCAAATATCCCGGCAAACTCCCAGTCATCATTTTTCTTTATGAGATTGGTGTAATGCTCCACCTGTGCATCATAACTTGTGGCCTGTTCATCGCTGTCTGTACTGACACGGCAGTACGCTGCGACCTTTAATTTCGGCTTTTCTTCCCTGTTCACGGTATTGCCGACACGCCTCCGTGCCGGAATAACTGTTATATTCTTACTCAACTTTTTCCACCTCGCTCTCTATCAGGCTGTATGCGTATTCCGCCTGTTCAAATGGATCTGAAAATTTTACAGGAACTTCCTTTAATGAAAAATGTGTATCCACTGTCATGTTCGGCCTTTTCTCCAGTTCCCGAATCCTGCCAAGCTTTCCTGCTCTTGCAATGCGTATTTCTTCAGCCTTATCAAATAATTCCTTTTCAATAATGGCGGGGTAATATTCATCTCCAGGGTAGTGTATATTTCGTAGCATTCGCCCGGCACTGCCATGGAAAATTTGAAGTCCTGCTTTCTCTGCCGCAGTTTTAAGGGCAAGTCCTGAAATATAACCCTCGAATAAAGTTCTTACTCTCTCTGCCTGCTCCTCATCGATGACTGCTTTGCCGTCAACAATCTTGTATCCATATGGTATATGTGCCACTATCTCACCAGCCTTTCTTTCAAGTTTAATCCGCATTTCATCACAAATATGATTTCATCCCTCGATACCACGATAATGCTTTCAACATGGGCAAGAAAAACATCGTCATCATATTCCGTAAATGTTCTGCCTCCGGAAACAGCTTTGATCAGTTTTTTCAAAGCATCCACCTTCGTTCTGTCACCACTAACGGAATTCATAACATTGCTTTTCTCGTTCTGTAAACGATGCTCTTCCTGAACCAGCCTATTGTTTTCACTGTTAAAGAGTGCAGGCTCTAGCAGCCCGCTTGCCATAAGGCTTGTCAGCACCTGCCTTTGTTCCGTATTCTTTTCCAGTTTGTCTTCGTATTCCTGTATCTGCAACAATCGGTCTTTATCATCCAGTCCCTGCAGATTATGAAGTAAAGGCTTTAGCACAATCTGATGGGCAAATGCCAGTTTATTCATCATGGTAAGAAATGCAGCTTTGATACCTTCATCTGTGATGTATTTCATGGAACAGGAATTCTTGTCCTCAATATGACGTGTGCAGCACCAGGCTACATAATTGCCACTCGGTTTATAATGCATTCTGCGTTTGAACACTCCACCGCACTCACCACACCGAATCCTGCCGGAAAAACCATAACGGTTTTGGTAACGCTGTGTGTTTACCCCGTTACCTTTTTCTTTTCCACGCTGGTTCAGTACTTCATTGGCTTTTTCGAAGACCTCATGACTCACAATTGCCTCGTGATGCCCTTCACATAAATACTGGTCGCATTCCCCTTTATTCAAATGACGGGTAAAACTGCTGTCCGTATAGGTTTTCTGAAAAATGGCATCTCCCGTGAACTTTTCATTGCGGATAATGGCGTTGATGGTTCCGGGCGTCCAGTTACCACCTTTTTTACTTGCAACACCCCGCTCATTCAGTTCCTTTGCAATGGCGTGTGTACTTTTTCCTGCAAGTGTATCAGCAAATATCTGTTTTACAACTTCTGCCTGTTCCGGCACAATCACCATCTCACCGTTTTCATTCTTATATCCATACGGTGGGTAGGAAATGATAAAGGTTCCGTTCTGAAAACGTTTCTGTACAGACCATTTGCTGTTTTCGGAAATGGATACCGATTCACTCTCAGCAAGACTGCTCAAAATGGAAAGCATCAGCTCGCTCTCCATGGCACCTGTGTTAATGTTTTCTTTTTCAAAAATCACGATTACCTTTAAATCCAGCAGTTTTCTTACCAGTTCCAGACAGTCTGTCGTATTTCTGCTGAAACGGCTGATGGACTTTGTAATGACCAGATCTACCATACCTTTTTCACAGGCATCCACAAGGGAAAGCAAACCATCTCTGCATTCCTTTTTCGTACCCGTGATGCCTTCATCATAATAAAGACCCGCATACTCCCATTCATCATTGGATTTGATATAATCCTCATAATGTGCTTTTTGTGCCTCAAGGCTGATAAGCTGTTCATCACTTGCCGTGGACACTCGGCAGTATGCTGCAACACGGATTTTTTTCTTCGTGGATAAGACCTTATTTTCCTCGATTTTTGTTATTCTTTTCATCATCTCACCTCACTTTCGGTATGGACATATTCCCGTAAAAGTGCCGTAATATCAAGTCATTCAGGACATAATCTCCACCAGATACGGAGAGAAAGTTTTGCGATTCTTCTCTGTTATCTTGTCAAATTCATCCACAGTAATCAGACCTCTCTCCAGCATCCGTTTCAGCAGTTTCTGTGCCATGCAGTATTTATAATCATTTTTTAGCTGTTCTTCTGTCATGCGTGGCTTTATAAAGGCAGGAGAAACTCCCGGTTCTGTAATCTTCGTTACAATTCTGTTTTCGTTTATCATAAAAAAACACCTCCTGCCTAATAGCCCCGGCAGGAGGTAAAATTGGACAGTCTGTCTAATCTTTTTTATAAAATTCCGTTTCATAACCATCGGCTCGAAGTAGCAGTCCCTTAATCCATGGTGGTGTTCTTCCCATCTGTTCACAGATGGCATCCACCGATACATCCTTACTGCATTCAATAATAAGTTCATCATGGACGTGGCCACAGATAAAACAGTGTGACAAAGTACGCATGGCATAGGCAAGAATATCACGACTGATGGCCTGCACGATGTTTTCCACAAACTTAGGTCCGTAGCTTTCGATTCGCTCCCATTTCTTTGTAGCACCGACCCCTTCATAGGTCACTGACTCGCCACCGAATTTATTTTCTCCCATGCGGGGTTTTACATAGGAAAGCATTCTGCCGGATGGCAGCTTTATAAACAGCATACCGCTTTTGCATATAAAACGTATGCAGTTAACTTCTGTAGCAATTTTCTGCTTAACAGCTGTTTTTACAGCTCTGTCAACATCCCACCAGAACTGTACTATCATCGGATTGGCACTTCGCCACGCATCTACAAGTGGCTGCAGTTCTTCTTCGGCAAGTCCCATGTCCAACGCTCCCATTGATTTCAAGGCCCCGACAGAACCTCCATAACCAAGTGCCAGCTCCGCAATCTTACCTTTCTGTCTCAGATGATTGTTTACACCGTGCTTTTCCACAGGAACATGAAACATCTGACTGGCTGATGCACAATAGATGTCACCACCATTTGCAAAGACTTCTGATCTCCATGTTTCCCCGGCAAGGAAACTGAGTACTCTTGCTTCAATGGCACTAAAATCCGCCACCACAAATTTCATACCTTTTCTCGGAACAAAAGCAGTACGGATAAGCTGTGACAGTGTATCCGGGATATCCTCATATAAAAGTTCCAAAGCATCATAATCGTCTGCCTTTACAAGGGAACGAGCCTGCTCCAAATCCGGCAGATGATTCTGGGGAAGATTCTGCAACTGTATCAGTCTGCCTGCCCATCTTCCTGACCTGTTTGCCCCATAGAACTGGAACATTCCTCTGGCACGTCCGTCTTCACACACGGCATTTTCCATTGCCTGATACTTTTTGACCGAGGATTTGGCAAGCTGCTGTCTTAATGTCAGCACTGAGTTTAAAGGCTCCCTGGCAGTTTTGAGTAATGCTGCAACGGTCTTTTTATCAAGAGATTCTGTTTGTAATCCATTATCCGAAAGCCACAATTTCATCTGCTGCACTGAGTTTGGATTTTCAAGTCCCGTCAGCTTTTTCATTTCCGTAATCAGTTGATTTTTGGAGTATTCATCAATGGAGATGGCATTTGTCACAACATCCATGTCAAGGGCAATGCCACGGTCATTGATTTCCTGGTCAAGGCAGTATTCCTCCCACACAAAGTCAGGAACAGGAAAATTTGCAAGTTTACCCTGAATGGCCATTTCAACTTCAACATCACGTTTGTTATAAGAAACAAACAGTTTCCATTTTTTAATATCGTGCTGTGGAAGATTTCGCTTTCTGCCACCATTGACTTTTGTAGGTTTACAAGGCATACAGAAATAACGGATGAGGTCTTTTCCCTCTTTCAGTTTCTGTTCTTCCAGTCCAAGCACAGCACCGGCTCCTGCAAGGGAAAGTGGCAGTCCCATATAGGCAGACCACACACAGGAGCATCTCCATGAAGACGGGTCAAGGTAATCTCCGACACTGTCCTCCGAGATACTGTAACTGCTAAAATACTGCGGATAATGTTTCTTAAGATATGCCGACAGACAGACTCTTTCAAACTGTGCATTAAAGGCCCATTTCAAAACAGTATCATCCGTCAGTGCCTTAAGGATTTCATCCGGGATGGATTCTCCCTGTGCCAGATCCACCACCTGAACTGCTACACCATTTACCGAATAGCCAAACAATAACACTTCAAACACAGGGGACTGGACATATTTATATACACCGCATTTCTGCAGGTCTACATCAGAAAATGTTTCTATATCTATCGATATTGTCTTTATTTTACTCATAACATTCCTCCAATACTATGACAAAGGCGGCAAAGATAAACTCTGCCGCCCCGCCACTCATTTATTGAAACAGGATTAAGACAGGAATCCCTCGTCTTCCGTGGCAAAATCGTCCTCGGCACGGGACTTGCCACCAAGAGGCTCTCCATCCTTAATCTTCTGAAGGTTGTTAAGACCACAGGCAATTCCCTTATTACCATTGGAGTTGAAAGCATAAAGGTTAATGCTGGCACGGCCATAAACACCACTGTACACTTCACTTCTGTCGATAATAGGCTGACAGCCTGCATCTACAATGCCCGGTGCCGATGCACTGTTGGCATTGATAAAATAACTGTCTGCATACGCAGGGTCATCCGGTCTTTCAGCATCTCCATCACGGAGAGGGGTTTTAAGTACCGATAGTGCAGGAACGGTTTTTCCGTTACCTTTCAGTTTACCCTGTCCTTCCTCATAAGCCGCCTGAATTGCTGCCTGAATCTTTTCTACCGTTTTGGTATCAGATTTAGGAATGATAAGGCTCACGCTGTACTTAGGAGTACCACCGTTAATAGACTTAGGCTCCCACACATTTGCATAAGACCATCTTGTTTCTGGACCTGTAATTACCTTCATTGGGTTGTTCATTGTTGACATATTTTTGTCCTCCTTAATTTTTACTAAAATCTTCAACTGCTGTATTCATTTCCGGACGTTTGTCACTCTCCGGTACGAGTGTCGGTTTGCCCTGTGGCTTGTACACAAGACTGCCGAGTAATTCCTCGAACTTTTTCTTTCCGAGAATTTTCTGCATAGCCGTAATACCCGCTACTTTCTTTTCATACGGGTCAAAGCCAGCATTTGATACCACATCTGCCACCTTGGTTTCATCGGTGTACTTACGGTTGGAGCGTCCTTCCACAACCTTAAAGCCAGTGTATCTGGTTCCGCTGACTGCCTGCTTGAGGGCATATTCCTTTACATCTTCTGCCCAGGAGGTAAGTTCATCCACTTTGGACAGGATAACTGCAATCTCCTCCTCACTTAATGTTGCAGGCATTTCAAAATCATATCTGGCAAGTTCCATGTTGTATTCCATACGCTTGCGACAGGTTGCCTTGACCCCGCAGAACTTACAATGCTCACCTGCCTTAAATTCTCCTTTGCCTGCGTAGGCAAGTGCTGCGGTAGGAGCAAGGATTTCGTCTGCCCACTTCATAAGTTCTTCCTTTGAAATCGTATAGGTACTGATGTTTTCACGTCTTGGCTGATAAATTGTCATGCTGACGGTATCCACATCATAAATACCATCGAAGAGTTCCAAGGCTCCAAGAGCATAACACATCATTTGAGGGTTCTTCTCTGCTGACACAAGCACACCAAGTCCATGCTTGTAATCAATCACAGAAACCGTTCCGTCTGCTACGATAACGCAGTCCCCGGTACCGAATCCCTCTTTTACATATTTGGAGAAATCCAGTCTTTGTTCAATCAGCACTACCGGGTCAGTGCAGGTTTCCCTGACCTTTTTAAGTTGCTCCGCCACAAAACCCGCATATCCGTCAGCACATTCTTCCATCTCCTCATCATAATAGGAAAGGTTCTCCGTAGGATCTTTGGCATCTATGCCGAGCAGTTTTTTTAGCTTATACTCACAAAGAGTATGTGCGTCCGTTCCTTGTCTGGCATATTCGCTACCCTTATCTTCTTTATCAGCACAAAGTCTGGCTGATGGCGGACAGGCAAGCCATCTGTGGCTGCTTGATGCAGAGAGCAATGCGTGTTTTCCCATATCACAGCACCTCCGCATCCGCAAGCAGGGCTGCATATTTTGACGGGTCAATATCCGACAGTTTGTCTGCCCCATATTTAATCAGGAGTTCCTTGACCTTTGCCGTATGTCCCTGACGTGATTTTTCTGCCAGCACCTTACGGACATCCGTAATGGATAACTGCACTTCCTTATTCTCTTTGGTTTCCTTGGTTGGCTCTGCCTTGTCTTCTTTGCAGTCAGAACTAAACATCTGTGTCAGCGTTTCAGAAATGCTGATAAGAATTTCTCCACAACGCTTTAATTCTGAAAGTTCTGCTGCAAGTTCACTCATTTTACTCATGAACTTGTCCTCCTTCCTTGATTTCCGCTATAGCCAGTTCCGAAACGGTATCACCCGGTACGATAATGGTCAGTTTTTGCTTATCACCGAGAAGAAAACGCAAGAGGCGTTCTCGCACGGTAATATTGCGGCAACTGACAACACCGTTCTTTTTTGGCTCTTTGGAAACACTGATTTTCAAATTATGTTTCATATCCGTCACCTCTTTCCGAGGGTTTCTTTTCCTGTTGCCCTCTACCTATTAGCCTTGGGAAGAGGACAAATTGGACAGACTTTTTCATTTTTTTCAAAAAAAATAAGACCCGGAAAGATTTCTCCCTCCGAGCCTCATAAAACCAGCATATTCAGTTATCCCAAAAGTTTATTCACTTTCTTCTGCACAGCAGCATAATCATATCCGGCAGCCGTAAGTTTCTCCTTACGCTCTGCTCCATTCCCCCAGTCACCACGGATGACTTCCTTTGCAATCTCATCAACAGATTTTAACTTTACTGTTTCTTTCTTCTCTGCAACAGTTTCTTGCACAATACAATAAGAAGGATTCTCAAGCCAAATCCATCCTGCTCCACTCTTGAGCCTGCCCCATCCGTCCTTTACTTCCACAATGGTAAAGACACCCTTGCCTGTCTGCCCATTGACCTTTCCTTTCATGGAAGGCTGTGAACGGTAATTCAAATCATCCACAATGACTTTTACCGTAAATGGTGTAGCCGGGAAATCCGTTACCGTATCTGTTGTTAAAGGTTCAGAAACAGCAGCATCGGAAACATCATACTGTGTCAGATTCCACTTCTCAATGATGGAGCATAACTTCTCCACATAAGTAAGCGAAGTCGCATAACCTCCATCCTTGATAAGCTGTGCCACTGCCTTGTAATCCGTCATACCCTTGATGCCCTTATAACGGAGTGACTTTCCGTTCTTGGCTCCAAGCAGATATGCAGAATGGTCTGCAACGGAATCTTCCACGCAAGGATACTTCCTGAAATCAGCCGTGATGGTTTCATATGAACCATCGGCATTCTGTTCCTGTGTCTTCTTGGTATAAACGGATGTGCCATCCCAAGTAGAGCCTGTCCATGTGTTCCCGGACAAGGATTTCTTCATGCCAAACATATTATTGGCATTCTGACCGAGTTCGCTCTTTCCATATCCACTCTCAAGAATAAACTGTGCAGCCGAGATGGATGCAAGGATATCACTCTTCTTCATATCTTCTCGACACAATTCTCCAATAACCGACACAGCATCTTTCTCTGAAAGTCCTGCGAACACAGATGCCTGTGTACCCTCTTTCTTGTTTTCAGTGCCACCCATTGCAGATTTCACGGCTTTACGGAAGGTATCCATTGTGTATCCCATTCCAAGCTGTGACCACAAATGCTCCGGGTCACCGTGGTTGGATGCTATTCCCCTGCTGTGTCCTTCCTTGTGGCTGATGATGACACCATCAGCTAGTGGATCTAAAGAAAACTTCTTACAGAGCATAGCAAATAACTCCACGGCTGCCTTGTAGGTTCTTTCTGACACTTCCTTTGCCGTAGCAATATCAGAACATTTGAATGTCGCACCACCCGTATATGTAATGCAGGCAGGCTCACACATCTCCACTCCGATATGGGTATTGTTCGCAGAACCATTGATGGATGAACCTGAGTGCCACCCACGATGATTCCACGGAAGTGTCTGATAAACCGTGCCGTCATTTCCATCAATAAAGCCATGAACACAGGCTCTGTCAAATGACGGACTGTTCCAGTTCTTGATAAAAGCAAGAGCACTCGGCTGGGAACATCCAACCGAGTGCAACATAAGACCTTTTACTTCAATTTTTCTCCCTGCCGTATAGCATGGATTCTTTGTAAGAATACTCTCCACAAGTTTCATTACTCATCACTCTCCTTCACTTCCGGGATACCTGCGATACTTGTAAGTAGTGATAAAATGCCAGCAAGTGCTGATTCAGATGCCACCATAATCCAGTTCACATCTCCCAAAACGGCAGATGTACCGATAGTTGCGACCGCTGTCTGAGCCACGGTCTTGACTGCTCTGATTCCGGCTGCTTTCAGCCAGCTCTTCCAATAATTACTCATTATCCTGTTCCTCCTTGTTTGGTTTTCTGTTTGGCAGTTTCAATAATTCTGCCCGTCTGCTGTCGAGGATTCCGTTCTCGCCAAGGCTGTGATATGCCTGGTACTGATTTTCCCAATCCTCCATGTGTTCCTCTGAAATCCAGCCATCGTCCATATAGAAATGGTACTGTTCCAAAAGCTGTGACCTCATCTGTGCCTGTTGTGCCTTTGCCAGCACTTTCAGCTGTCTGGTGTATTGCAGACAACATCTGATACACCACACTGTCATGGCAAAAATGGAAGGTATTCCCAACGCACCAAGCCATGTAATGAGTTCCATAATTTTTTCACTCATGAGCCTTCCTCCCTTCAAATTTTTGCATAATAAAAGCACCTACCATTTCTGATAGATGCTTACTGCTCCTCAATCGTATATGTGATTTTCATTGTCTTGTCTGCCGTCTTAATAACCGAGGTAGACAGATTATTGATGGTGGCAAGATACGGTGTCCTCATAAAGAATTCCCTTCTTACCGACCTACTGTCATAGCCACCATAGGAAATAAAAAATGGACCATACTCAAAAAGTGGAGTCCCGGAATACCCTACGGGCATCGAGTTAGCACACTTATAAACCGTGTCATCGGACGCAATTCTAAAATCAGAACCGCAGACCCAGTCTCCAAGAACAAACATATACATACTAGTATTTCTGTAATATGCGTCCTGACAGCTATAGTTGGATGTAAATCCCAGCTTTATCTGAGTAACGTCCGCTGCATTATTCACATTAATCTTGTATACTGACTGTTTATTGTATGCCATCATATATAGATATCCGTTCAGCAAAACACTCTGAACATTTCTGCCCGGCCACGTATTATACCCAGAACGATATCCTGCATTCTGTAACTGACAGTTATCCAATGTCCATGTACCTTCCGAAAATGAATAATCAGATTTCTTTATCTTTATCCACTTTACTACTGCATTTCCACTGCTGTTTGCATCATGCCAGAAACCATACCAATATCCATCCTTACCATCAAAGAAATCATAATTACCACTGTTATTACTTGGATTACTCATAATAAATATCGTAGGTGTAATCTTGTTTTCTTCCATAATAATTATCTGGTTATCAATCATGGTATCATTCAAACCTACTGTTCTGTATGCCTTTCTGATTTTCTGAATAACAATTTCATTACTGGTATTCAAGCCAATGGTAATCATGTAATTTCCTGTAAAATTAACTTCCACTGCATTTATGTACGCAGTTCTGATGGTTGCATTGGCATCAACCCCCATACTCTTCATATGCCACCTTTTATTCGTATTGTCATAGGCATCTCCCATATATCCAATGCCACCCCACTTGTGTGTTAAAGCCACAGCGGATATTGTCCCATTCGCCTGACTGGTTGCAAAATCCCACACGAACTTATAGCCTTTGTCCAGTTTCATGCTTTCCGTAAGGTTCAAACTTCCCCGCATGACATTTGCCGTGGAATTTACATCATTGGATGCATACCCGGTACACGGATTAGCTGACGGAGCATAATACACATTTTCATCCTCCACCAATGGATCCGCAAAAAGAAGGATTCCACCGATACCATTTTTACAAAGAGGTATCATGTTACCATTTAAGTCATTCGGACTGCCATTCATATTAAAGAGCAGCCCCTCGATATTATGGGAGAAAAAATCCGGGATGGCTTTGGTTACCATATTCTCATCCTCGTATTTCTCCACCTCGCCTGTTACGGCATTTTTCAGTTCTATAATTGTTTTTCCTTTCAGCATCTTCCCGCCTCCTAATTGATATAATGAATGATGATGCGTTTACAATACCCACCCTCAATCAGGGTGAACCGAACCATGTACTGCATCTGCTCGTTTGCAATTGCCCAGGCATCCGTTCCGATTGCCTCCACTGTTTCCCTGCTCATGCCACTTGTCTNCTCCGATAAATTGACCCACGCATTCTCAATATACGCCTTCCAAGTCTGCCCGGCATCAAAGGAAAATGCAAACAAAGTCGTATCGTCTGCCTCAATCTCAACCTTTTCTATTCCAAGGATTGTACTGTCAATCATTTGTGTATTCTTTGAATAGACAGTCTGAACAGGTGGCACAGCCTTAAGTGTAACTGCCATTGTCGGCAAATCATCCTCGGAGTCATGCCAGTATAATAATGACGGATTGACAAGTCTTGTAAGTACCTCGCTCCTTGGAAAATCCTCAAATCCCTCTGACCGAAAGATTTCTGCGGTCAGTTCTTCAAAAGTAACCTCCACCAGTTTTGTAGCTTCATCATATTTCCCTTCTGCATCCACAAACCCAAGTTTTCCATATCCACTGTTATAAAAACAGTTTCCAGACAGATTGTCATAAAAACAGACCTGCAGACTCTCATCCACACATGGAATCAAATCAAGCTGCTGTTCCTCGCCCTGCCATACCTCAATCTTTGTAATCTGCCCTTTGAAATACCTTGAATCAAGTGTGCCGTTGGTATTATAGCTTCCAATCACAAGTTCCACGGGAGCCACAAATTCTGCCTCCGTAAATTCTGCAATTACAACTCCATCCCTCTTTAATCCTTCCTTGGAAAGTTCCACTGTCACATCAATGCCGGAGTAATCATCCACTTCTGCCGTTACGGACTCCGTGGCATATTGTCCGTTCATCTGCGTGGAACTTGTAAGAAATACTCCAAATTTATCTTCTGATGTATTTGTTCTTGCTCCAAACAAAGCATAATCTCCAAATGAAGAAGTATTGAGCGTAACCACAAGCCTTGTATCCTGATCTGGAATAATGCCTGTTCGGATACACTGATATCCCTTAAACACAACGGCATCAACGAATGCTTTTTCATGTTCCGTTCTGTAATACTTTCCTTCTTTATCCGAAATCAGATATCTGTGGTCATAAGGCGGATTGATATCCAACATTTCATATTTCAAGCTGTAAACCGTACCTGTATCATCCTCATGATAGAGAGATACATACTCTGATACTCCTGCCGTAACATTAAAATTCTGATTCACTCCACCATTGATTCGGTTACTGCCAAGATAACCACTGCTCTTAGGTGGCTGTATCAGATTCAGCATAATATCCCCNGTTTCAAAAAAGAACCATTCATAGATAAGACGGACATCCAAAGAAGTGCTGTTGTACTGCGCATATCCTTCCCATCTGATTTTCAGAACCCTGTACGCATTAAAGAGGGTTGCCTCCTCCCTATAGAAATCCCACATCTTGGCATCCCTTCGGCATACAAGAAACTGTTCTGTATTTGCCCCAAGTCCTATCCAGCTGTTACCACTGACATAAAGGCTTGATGCCTTTATGCCATTAAACATGAACCAGTCCACACCATCAAAAGTCATGGTGTCATCGTCATGCCCGGTACTTACAACCAGATGCTGCATATTTTCTGTTGTATTGAGCATTTCCTCAATGGAACTGTAATTAGCCATTCTCTGACACCTCCAATTCATCAATACGTGCAAACTGCTCCGTATTGGTTACCACCTTTGCCATTCTGCCGGAATCAATAGGATATTCCTGACTTGTAAACTTATAGTCTGTCTGGAATTCGAATACAGAATCCGTCTTCACAAAATATCTGTTAAAGGTCATCTCTGCCTCATCAGCAGTTTCTATGGTTTCCGTTACAATCACAGGGTTAACTCTGACTGTTTCTGCCATCCCCATCACACCATAAGATTCCAAAGAAACCAGCGAGAACAAATCCGTAATGCCTACAGGCTTTGGAACTTCCGTATGCATCTTTACGGATGCTGTTGTTTCCCTTACAGGCATTGTTCCGGCTGTTCCTATCAGTTCTTCCAGAGTCTCTGTAAATTCAAGACGGCCGTCCCATACATTATTGGAAGAAAGTCCCTGTCCGCTTATGGTACAGATACCCTGTCCTCTGTCAATGAGTGCCGTGCCACCCGATATCCTCATTCTTACCCGGAAAGTGTTATAGGCATTTGCCTCAAGTCCGCTTAACGGATAATACAGATTCAAAATGTGTCTGCCGGAATGCATCGTTTCAATTGGCACATATGTTGTAAGCACATTGTCATTTATGATGTAGGTTACCGTAATCACAGCCTGCCCATCATCGGTAAGGTTCACATCCAGTTCTGCGTCCACAGAAGTATTCGTCTCCCCGGATACAGATGACGGAATGGTAATCGTTCCCTTTGCTTTTCCTGTCTTTGTCACGGAATCGGCATCCACCTGCAGTAAAATGCTTGCATGGAACTGAGCATCCGTGTCCTCATTGGATGCAAACTCAATGCTTGCAATCTCCGTATCCACAGAGCCAATAGTATAAGGCGAAGCATTCATGAAAGTGTGTACTACAATCTTTCCTGCCTCCACCTGATTTAACAAACCGCTGATATTCTTGTCATTCTTGCTCTTCGCCTCTGCAAGTCTTGGATTCTTGCCAACGCACTGCAAGGTGTGTTTTCCATTGACTTTGAACTCATATTTCGTAATGCAGGTAATCTGTTTCTCGTCAGCGTGTCCCCCGGAAAAGGTTATGATATCACCGAGGTCAAATGCCGGATTGCCTATGGTAGCCGAATCAAACGGCACATAATTTATCTTTGAAATGTCATTTAACACATTGAGCAGTATTGTTTTTCTTGTTTCCGTAAGTCCAAACTGCAGTAACGGATTGACTCCCAGATTCATGGTAAGACCATCATCCGGGTCTAGTGCATAATACTCTGCCGTCTGTGTTCTGTTATTCGTGGAATTGATGGCTGTATATCTTGTAACAAAATCAGAAAAACTGCTGCTGAACCGCTGTGTGTCCGGGATATCAAGCACGGATGTATTGCCATACTTTCGAAGTTCCAGTTTCCCGACACGATTGATGGTCGCAAAACACCCAAGCACCTGTGCCACATAATAAAGAATATCCCTCCATGTTTCTATGTCATTTTCTCCATAGATACCAAGCAGAATCTTTCCATTGTTCCAGCTTTCTATCTCTTCCTGCGTGTGTGCCAGTTCCACCTTACACTCCTCACAGGCAAGGGAAAGCAGGTCATAAGCCGTACCACTGCTGACCTTGTTTTTGAATGCCTTATCAAATCGGAGCATATAATCATATGCTTTAATAGCAAGGCAGTTAATGGTTCTGTTCGCCTCGCTCACTTCAAAAATACCAAGAGGTACTTCCTCATAATTCCCGGATGCCAGTTGAAGAAAAAAACTGATGGTTACCATTGCACCTTCCAGAGTATATCTGTCCACATCCGTATAAAGAGTAATTCCAAGTTCCGCAGCATACACAGAACCAATCTCTATTTCATTATTTCCACAGCATTGGTTGGTTATATAGCCACTGCCTTTTACAATGTCTTTATTGGTAAAGGGATATTGAATGCCTGCCTTTGTGGTAATACAGCCTTCAAAATAATATGACCTGGTATTATCCTGAATTGCTGTTAAATACTCATCACTGACTGGATACATCAGACCACCCCTTTCTAAAATTCCTTTAATGTAAATGACACAGTCCACAACCCCTTAAACGAAGTATCTTTCTGTAGTCCCGACTTAAATCCGTCAATGTACATCTGTGTCTGCTTTATCTCCAATGTTCCCGTGTCAAAATATTTCACTGCTATCTTTGGTCTGTTCCGAAAGATAGTCAGTTTCTTAAGCCATGTGGGACTGACATTAAAGGAGCAGGATATTTCCACCACCCCACTCCTTACCAGATCTCTCTGCCTTGTCCCGGCTTCCGTTTCCCCTGACGAATCTGCCTCCACATCCGACAAGCCAACATCATAGCTGACAGGAAGTGGCAGGTCTTCTCCATCAAAGTTCAAATATTGAATATGTGCCATTTATCTTCCTCCGCTTCTTAGGTTTATTCTCTGCTGTGCATTCACGACCACTTCATCAAGAAGTGTTCCTCCGATATAAACAGGAATGGAAATGTTACCACCCTGCATATTGAGTCCTGCAATGGCATCATGGATTGCTCCCACAATGCTTGCCGTGTTCTGTGCAGATGAAGTCGATGTACTTTCCATAGCAGCCGATGTAGCATTCACATTTGGATTGATTACCATATCCTGTGATACTCCTTCCACCGCTTTTGCAACCATACCCTTACTCTTCTCGATTCCCTTTGCCAGTCCTTCCATAAAGTCAGGCATCCATGACTCATATTCCGTCAACGGTCCCTCATCCGGCACAGAGAAATGAAGGAAGGACTTAATCTTGTCAGCCACACTTTTTACGGCATCTCCCACGGCATTGATACAACTCTTAATACCATTTACGATTCCCATTATCATGTCCTTACCCCACTGTAATGCCTGCGAAGGAAGGCTTGTGATAAAGCTGATAGCCGTCTGGAATCCACTCTTAATAGAAGATGCAATCTTTCCCACTGTATTTTTTATGGCGGAAAGCATATTGTTGAACACGGTGGATACCGTACTCTTAATCCCATTCACAATACCGCTGATAGTTGATTTTATGCCGTTCCAGATACTGCTTATCGTACTTTTAATGGTATTCATCACCGTAGTGATTGCTGTTTTGATGGCATTCCACACTGTGGTAATGACCGTTTTGATTGCATTTACCACAGTAGTGACCGTGGTCTTGATGGCATTCCAAGCCGTAGTCATTGCCGTCTTGATTGCATTCAGTACCGTATCAATAGCCGTCTTTATCGCATTCCAGACTGTGGTAACAACCGTTTTGATTGCATTAAACACCGTGGTTATGACAGTCTTGTACGCATTGATATAGGTGGTAATAGCCGTCTTGATTGCCTCAAGTACCGTACTGAATATGGTCTTGATGCCCTCCCATATTGTAGTAAAGAAACTTGATATTGCATTCCAAGCAGTCTGTATTCCTGTTGTAATGGCCGTCCACGCATTTGTGAGTGC
>JGI24708J26588_10000575_pt1 | contig 29819 bp, 20 predicted proteins | sample BioPla1DNA2_FD_26588 | JGI IMG/M metagenome (IMG submission 26588) | reverse complement strand
ATCAGATATCGTCTTGTAACCAGCCTTAAATGCATCGCTCTTCTCCTCGGTCGCTTCGGGCAATTGCACCATAATGAACTTCCGGTTACCGCCGTCTTCCGCGTTCAGATTCATAGTTGCGTGAGCAGTCGTTGCTGAACCAGAAAAAAAATCGAGTACAATGTCGTTCTTGTTGGTCCCTAGTCGCAAAACCCTCGTGACATAACGAAGTGGTTTGGGATTATTGAACACTGCATCACCGAAAATTGCTCGTAATTCCCTCGTCGACTCCTGATTATGCCCCACTTCCTTGAACGTCCATAGTGTCATAGGCGTCACCCCATCTTGAACCTCAGACAGGAATAACTTGGGAACTGGCGAATTACTGCCATCTAAACCGAACCATATTCTGTTGTCGGCACGAATTTCTTCAAATCTCTCTTTTGTAAACCTCCAGCAATAGCCCTTTGGCGGCCAAAAACTCTTGCCCGTCGGACCAACAATTTCGTATATTTGCTTCTCCACAGCTGGCCCTACCGTAAGGTTACCAGTTTTCCAAGGTCCACGTGGATCGTTGTCAGGATTCTTATAGTCTTTGTTCTGTTTATCGGTACGCGGTAACAAGTTGAGTTTGAAACTGGTCTTACGCTTAGCGTAGACTAACAAGTATTCGTGACTCTCTGAAAAAAACTTCTTAAGACTGATAGGAGCATATGTTCGTTGCCAAACAACGCAAGCCAGGAAATTCTGTTCGCCAAACACTTCGTTGCAAATCTTCTTCATGTTGTCAACTTCATAGTCGTCAATGCTGATAAATATCGCTCCGTCGTCTGAGAGTAAATTTCTAGCCAGTCTCAGCCGGGGATAAATCATACTGCACCAATCACTGTGAAACCTAGGATTTGTATCAGTATTTTTTCGGAAATTGATGTTGCCCTCTTCGTCTCGGTATTGCATTTCCTCGTCGATTTCTTCTTGATCCATACTGTAATCGTCAGAATAGACAAATGAATCATTGCCAGTATTATACGGCGGATCAATGTAGATCATCTTTACTGAGTTGAGATAGCTTTCTTGGAGGAGTTTTAGCGCGTCAAGGTTATCTCCTTCAATGTAAATGTTTTCTGTGGACTCCCAATTCTTGCTTTCATCCATACAGGGGCGCAATGTCTTGAGGATGGGCTTGTTGGCCTCGACCATGGCTGCGCGTTTCCCAACCCAAGTGAACTCATAGCATTCCTCNCCGTCGACCACATCGTCGGAAAGCTCCTGCTTCAGNAGCTCGAAGTTAATNCCCANTTTGAGCTTCCCGTTTTCGTCTTTCATNTCGGTAACCACGTTAGGGAAGAGTTCTGCAAGTTTTCTAATGTTCTCTTGGGTCATGTCTTTGGTTTCCATCCTAAGTTTTTTCATCTTACGCCCTCCGTTCTTCCAACCTACTGAGCTCCTTTTTCAGCTTACGCAGCTCTCCGTGGAGCTCTACCTGTATGTTATACTGCCTTTCTCTTAGCATGCGCTTTTCCAGTCTTGCCATGGCCTTTTTCAGGCGCTCTACTTCCTGGGAACGATCAAGGGCAGTCTTAAGCTCCTCGCCCTCATCTTTGGCAACTTGATCCCCAGCGATCTGCAGGAGAATACTTTCGTACACTTGATCTAAGTTAAGACCCTCAAGTGTTAAGTTCAGTTCATCTATGGGCTTCCAGTCCGATTTGTAATACCGATCAACTTTGAACTTGGCTTCACGATTCCTCGCGGCTTCCTTATAGGCGATCCACAGCTGCCCATAACCTTGGTAACATACCAGAAAAACCAGATGATACGGGATCTCCCTGTCGATTAATGTGGCCACATGCTCATCTAGAACGTTTGACTTAAGCTGGATTTTTAGAATCTGAATCTCTGAAACAGTTGGGCCGACATCAACATTGATCGTATCCGGAGCCAGCTTGTGGGTCCAATGGATCGAGTCAATCTGATCGGTAAAAAGCTTAACGATCTTACTCGATACAGGCAGATTCTGATAAAACTTCTGTTTAGGGATCCTCCTGTTGAATACAGTGTTGTCCGGAAGATTAAGCATCACATCACCACCACAAAGCAGATCAGTTCAAAGTCGTCCAGCCCCCTGATCTGTGTTCTCAGTGCCGTGGTCCCCCCCGGCTTGAACAGGCTGTCAAGCTCACTTTCCTCATTTAGACTTACAATGGATCTTACCGCCCCCTGCAGCAGATCGGAGTAGGTGGTCATTTTCCGTCCGTCATATGTTTTCTCATTAAACCTGCGGCAGACATCAGCAATCGGTTCTGTCCGTCCCTGACACAAGTGGCGCAGGATATCCAGGGTTTTCTTCGGTTCCAGATGGTTGCTGACCACAGAGCCGTCATCGGCGATGTATACTAGATAAAATGGATGAATTCGATTTTGATTGTTGATGTTAACCTCGTTGTTTATGTTCTTCAGGATGTATATGACGCCCGGCGGCAGGTCTTCACCGCTTGACGGCACAACAGCGTGGAGCCCCAGGGGCGCTCTCTCCAGATTTGGATTGTCTTTTACATAACTGACCAGATCCATACGGAACTCATTCAACCCTAAGTCCATAATGGACACCCCGCCTACCATGTCCTCCAGGTCCACTACCTCGGTCTGCAGCCGCTTCAACTGCTCTTTGCGATACTGTAAGTCACCCTTTTCGTCAGCAATGGGATTGTCATCACCGGTGGAGGTCATGATCGAAATCTTCATTCTTGCCTCTACCCTGGCCTTAAGGTTGATATAGTCATCAAGATCCATATCAGGCCAGAAGTTGACAAGCTGGATAACTTCATTCTGGCTGCCTATCCGGTCGATTCGGCCGAAGCGTTGGATAATGCGCACCGGATTCCAGTGAATGTCGTAGTTGATCAGCATGTCGCAGTCCTGCAGGTTTTGGCCCTCAGAGATACAGTCAGTAGCAAAGAGAATATCGATTTCCTCATTTACTTCAGGCATGACCAAATGCTTGTCCTTTGAGACAGGAGAAAAGCAGGTTAGTATGGTGTGGAAATCTTTCTGAAGTTTTGGAACGGTAACGTCATTGCCATCGCTTCCGGTGATCATGGCCGAGTGCAAGCCAAACTCTTGGTAAATTCGTTGACTCAGATTTTTGAACAGATAGTCAACCGTATCAGAAAAGGCCGAGAAAATGATGAGTTTCTTATTGCCCGGATTGAGAGGGTTCTTGACTTTGTCCCTAATAAGCTCAAGCAGTTGATTGAGTTTTTTGTCGTGTTCTGGAGTAACAGCACGAACACTCTCAAGCAGACCGGCTAGAACGCGCTGGTCATGCTGCAGGTCCCTCAGCCAGGTAAGGTAGTCCATGTCGCCGAGATTGATTTGCACAGTCTTACCCACAGCGAACAGATCAGTGTTTTGGTCGTCCAGGTCAAAGTCTTCTTCACGAAGGGCACTCAACTCCACCGTTTGCGATTCGTCGAAGTTCTCAATCTGGTCAATGGTTGCTTCAATTTGCCCTAGCATCCTGCCCACAGTTAACCTGAAAGCATGCACGGAACTCTCTAAGCGTTTGAGAAGGTTTGTGCGCATTAGGACTAATACGCCCGACTCCCTGTCCGACTGAGTGAAGCGTGTGTGTTTCATGTCTGTGCCATATCTGGCCTCGTACTCGTCCCGCTTGCTGGCCAAAATGTAGTGGGTTGGGCTGTACACGCTCAGATTAAGGGCAGAAAGCTTCCGGTAAATCTCATTGTACTCGATAACGTTTGGCAGATCACTTAATCCGCAACGGATAGAAATGGGCTTTCTGCGTTCAGGAAACTTCCCTACCTCATCCAAACTGTAGTAACGTTCGATATGCTTACGCGATCGCGCAATTGTAACGCTGTCCAAAAGCTCAAAGAAGTCAAAATCAAGCATCCCGAGCAGTGTTTCTGTTGTTCTATATGGGGCCTCCAACTTGCTCCAAGTGTTGAATGCGGCCTGAGCTCTGCGGAAGATCGTGTCTATGCTGGACTTGATATTGAGCTTAGACTCCAGCTGTTCTTCCTCGCCTTCGTAGGCTAAAGCCAGTTGGTTGCGAAGATCTGTAAAGCGATTGTTTACCGGAGTTGCCGACAACATGAGAACCTTCGTCTTGACCCCTTGCCTGATCACCTTGTTCAGCAGCCTCATGTAGCGGTTCTCACGCTCATCGTCCTCAATATCATGGCCGCCGTTGCGGAAGTTGTGAGATTCGTCAATAACCACGAGATCATAGTTGCTCCAGTTCAGGCGATCAAGGGGGATGCCATTGGAGTATCCGCGGGTGCGTGAAAGATCGGTGTGGTAAAGGACATCGTAGCGAAGTCGATCGGAAGCTATGGGATTGTTGAGCAAATTGAGCTTGAAGGTCTGCCAGTTATCAGAGAGCTTCTTTGGGCAAAGCACAAGTACGTTTTTGTTGCGGCCTTCATAGTACTTAATTACAGCCAGGGCGGTGAACGTTTTCCCAAGACCCACGCTGTCCGCCAGGATGCAGCCGTTATAATGCTCCAGCTTATTGATAATGGCGAGCGCTGCGTCCTTTTGGAAGCGATAGAGCTTCTGCCAAATGGCGCTTTCCATAAAGCCCGTTCTCTCGTTGGGCAACACATCTTCTGTTACGTCCTCAAGAAAGGTACTAAAGATGTTGTATAGGGTAATGTAGTAGATGAACTCCGGGGGATTTTCTCGGTACACCGAGCTGATGCTGTCTATCACCTCCTCAGTAACATCCTGCATTTTCTCAGAGTCCCGCCACAGGTCATTGAAAATGCGAAAATACTCAGTACTCACAGGAGCATCAAGGCGGTTGATCATGGTATAAATGTTGTTTCCCTTTTCTGAGCCCAGCTCCACGGTTGTGAAGCCATTGATGGGCATATAGGTGTATCGTTCATCTTCACTCTGGACATTGATGAAGCCGCCGATTTCACCCTGGGTGACATTGGTCTTGAATGTGACTTTACGCCGCACCCAATCGGCACATTCTTTGGCAATAGCCTTTTGGGTCAGCTCATTGCGAAGCCTAACCTCAAATTCACTCCCATACAGGCTCCGCTCCCTGTTGAGTTGGGGAATATAGAACTCTCTTAGCTCTTTCTTGGCCTTTTCTGTAGTAAAAGTCGGAGATGTAAATAGGAATCTGAGTTCATCAATCTGTTCCAGCTGAGCCTTTAACTCGTCATAGGCATACATGGAAAAATAGGCAGCGGCGATTGCAACCTTGCTGTCCTTCTTCAAAACCTCAGCCAGGTCATCTTTGAGCAGAGTATTAACGTTATCGATCAGCTTCATAGCAGCCACCACCCTGGGCATTGTAGTACTCAAACTGTACGGAGCTGTTACGAATATGTTCGACACAATACCGTTTCTTCCTTGTTTTCCAACATTTCCCACGCTTTTCAAAANAACCCCGCAGAAAAACTGCGAGGTAGAAGCTCGATTCTTACTGATTGTCAAGTATTTCCAAGGCCTTGTGTACTATTGCGCAAAGCCTGCACCTGATTGCTGCCGGTTGCCGACTAATCCAAGAAGAATGACAACAGCACAATGCCAAAGGGAACCGCTAAGATTTTAGCCCGGCTCTTATCGCCTTCCCGATATGCTCGAAACGCACCAGACCCGAACAGAATCAGAAAATATGTCGCAGTAACCTTCTTTGCGTAGTTTGGCACAATAGCATAAATCAAGGCGGGAATCCCGATGGCACAGAACAGGGCTAGAAGTACCAAAAGAAGGAGCTTGTTGATCTCGCTTCTAATTTCCTGCAAGAGGGGACTCCGCTCCACCATTTTCTGTCCTACCCAAGCGCTCATTATGCTGCGAAAAAGATTCATACCTTCACCCCGCGTGTTCATACTGCCCTTGATACATCGGGCACTTGTCAAATACTTCGGCAGAATTCACTTTGGTCCTGCATCTTAGCTGGACTTCGTCTGGCTAACCGGTACTACATCGCTGAGTCTGTTCATTAGCAGCCGCACATCCTAGTCAAAATGCGCCGCGGGCGCCGATGTACATACCCATTGCCTAAACCCTGCCCGCGTACTCGGATCCGCTGAAAACTTCCTCCAGCTCGCAGCACCAGGAGAGTCTTTGCACATGGTGAACACGTAGTATTATTCCCCCGCTCCACCCTCAGGACACGCTGTTTAAGCAGGTCTAGCACCCTCTGTGGAGAATCTTGACAGCGAATGCTACTATTCTTTTGGGCTAAGCCTGAGGGAAGCCCCTAAAGAACGAGTCAGCGCAAGTTGATGGAAGGCATGGGGAGTATAGCAAAAAAACGAACTCTATTAGAGGTGCCAATGGAATGACAGAAAAACTGACTGCTCAACAACTGGAAGAGGCAGTTCAAGCCATAACTGCCATGATCAGCAAGGCTGAGAACGTGATAACCAAGTTCAGAGAGGGGAGCCCGCAGCACTCTCTCCAGCGCAACAGGCTGGCCGCGCTGCAGACAGCTCTCCAGCTTATCCGCCGGGAACTGTCAGGAACTTGCGAAAGGCCACCCACTGCGGCAGACCTTCAGCAAGCCAGGGCCCCCATCGCTTCTCTCATCAGTAAGTCTGAGAAAGCGAAGGGAAAGCTGACACCAGGCACCTGGCAGCACACGATGCTGGAAAACAATCTCAGAGGCCTTTACGTCGCCTCGCATCTGCTGGACCGAGCGCAATAAGCAAAAGGCCAGGCAAGTGCCTGGCCCATGTCAACTCTTCGTTCCCTTTCTCCCAATCTCTCTCCCAGTTTGTCGGACTTAACACTCAACGCGATCAGCATGTATACCAGCTGGTTGAAGGCGGAGATGATATCAGCGCCGTAATCGTGGAGCAATAGGCCGACAAAGCATTGCTCTGCAACCTGTTCTGCATCGTAATCCCCGAAGTATCCTTCCATATAGGGCTGTTCGAAGCGGAAGATCTGACACCGAACGCGTCTCAAAGTCCTCAATTGACTGAAACACCCGGGCCCATGATGTCCAGCCGTCAATTACGGCAGTGAACAAGTCCATGCATTCATCCCGCTCTTTAAAAGCCGATATTCGAAAGATCCCGTAAAATCTCCTCCAGTTCCAGGATAAATGCTGAGTCCGCTAAGCGTTCCTCCCTTCCCCGCTCCACAGCCCTCCCCAGCCGGAGGATGATCGAAGCTAACAGATGGAGGGGATCCTGACGCCTGGATTCCTGCACCATGGTACGGGCACCAATGAGGCATACCGCATCAATTTCATTGAAGCCGGGCACTTGGTCAGTTTGGAGCGTTAGCCTAACCCGCCGTGCAGGGATGTCGACCTTGATATTGTCGATGTAGAAGATGCGGGACTCCTCTGGAGCGGCCTGGGCCCTGCCCTCCCAGACTACATGCGCCGTGCCTGTCTCGTCAATGAGCTCAGCCCTGACGATAGCCCCTGGATTATAGGTCTCATACACAGCGATACGCTGCACATACACCGCCTCGTCGTAGAAGAGTTCAGCCCACTCCTTCCCGCTGTCGCTGTAAGCAGCGGTCCAGGCTTGATCGTAGTCGCCATACTTGGGATAAACATCCGGCTGGCCGGTCATATGCTCAGGAGTCCACCGGTCCTCCCGGTATTGGCTGCTGGCTTTGGCTCCCCTTGCCCACTGGATAACCATATCGGACTGCTCAACGTCTTGCGGCCAAGGGGAATTGAGGCTGCCGGTAATACTCACTGCATCTATCTCGTTCCATCCGCCAACGGAGTCTGTATCCAAAGTGATCCTTACCACGCTGCAGGGTACTGTAATAGTGCCGTTCCTGACACTGAACATCCTTGCGGAGTCTCCCGCAAATCCTCCTCTACCTTCCCAGATCAGGTGCCCGCGTCCTGACGTGTCCACCAGTTCCACTTTTACGACAGCCCCTGGATTAAAGGTTTCATAGATCTCTACACTCTCTACATAAACTGCCTCGGCAAATCCAAGTTCTACCCACTGCAAACCGGCGTTCTGCGAAACGGGTGCCCAAGCACGTCCGTCGTCCCCATAGCCAGGGTACACATCGGGTTGACCCAGCATCTGCTTCGCAGACCAGTCCCCACTGCCATACTCGCTGCTGGCAGAGGCTGTAATCGCCCACTGCGAAAAAGACTGCCCCTGGGCCTCACCGACAGTGCCAAGCAGGACTACAACAGCGAGGAGCAAAATCATCCACCGGTTTCTTTTCATTTCTCTTCCTCCAGTCCCTTATTTAAACAGAAGATTGNTGCAGNGTTCACAACGGTCGTTGCTAATCGGGTTCCTCTGCCGGCAGACGTTGCAGTAGATCGCCTNATCCTTAGACTTATCGTACTTCTCATATGTCTCCAGGGCGGGATGATAGCGAACACGGTCTCCAATATCCAGATAGTCATACATCTCTCGGTCCCGTTTACGCTCAACGATTCTCTTTTTCTTGCCCCCATCGGTTCGTATCAGCACAATGTATTCCGTATACGATTGGCTGGAGCCGTCATCATCCCGTTTATAGCGTCTTTTCTCCATTTTCTTCACAACCGCGCCGTCCCAACCCCGCCTTTTCATGCCCGCGAAGCGCCACAGGTTGATGGCCAGGATGAAAAGGCCCAAACCGCATCCGATGATTAACGCTTCCTTGAGGGGCACTTCATCGCTGACAACGCCTGCAATGAGAAAACCTACCGGAAACAGCAGAGTGAGAACCACGGCCCAGCCCAAGGACGATTTTTTGCTCTTCCTGATCGTTTCCAATATCTCCGGGGAATCGGCCACAGGGGACCAGCCCACCAGGGGACGCTCCTCCTGATGCATCTTATCACTCCTCTTTTCTTGATCACTTTCGCCTGATCTCCCGTTTCAGCAGCCAGAAAAGCCCTACGGATCCAAGGATGGTAACGGTGTAGTGAAATAATCCTGCTGCGCCCAACTCTCCAAGGTCTACAAGATGGGTTGGTTTATTCACCCTAGGGAAGAATGGCAGATAGCTGATGAGCTCGATGCGCCTCTCTCCCTCCTTGAGGTTTGGCCACGCTTCATCGCTTCCGTATGTGGAATGACCCTTGTACTCAATTCCGTCCACTGAAAAATGATAGCCTTTGGTTACAGTCCGTGATTCATTGCTGGGCGCACGGCTGTCGTTGATGTGGTTGCTGTAGCTGGTCAGCGTTCCAACCGCCGTCTCGCCGAACAGGCCCAGTGCGANAACGCTCACACTGTTGCAGACGGCATACAGCAGGCAGACAACGATGATCACCAAGATAACGGGGTTGATTCGTTCGTTCTTCACTGCTCCTTCGCCTCCGCTAGCGTTGTATCCTGCTTTTCGCACCCTTGGGCAGAGAATTAGGTGGGTTTTCTGAATGGATTTTCGAGGTAGATCCGTTCATCATAGCCGGCGAACTTGAGCAGCCTCAGAACATCCGGTGGGATATCGTGAGGCAGATGGCGCTCTACATGGTCATCATAGGTCAGATAGACAACCTGAATCGTGTTGAGCATATCCAGCAGTACACGGGCTGTTGGGCGGTCTAGAGTACGAGGGCCTGTGGAGATCGTTGCCTTCTCTTTGGCCATAGCCTCCCGGATCCTCATCTCCAGAAGGGAAGCTATCATAACCGCCAGCAGGATCACATACCCCAGTGCTTGGACTCTCTTTGGGGTCTTCAGGTAGATGGCGTTGACAAACATAGGATCCTTCAGGAACCGAAACCGCATTTCCACGTTGATCTGACCCTTGTACTCTTTGAGGACATCATAGTCATCATAGAGATCCTCTGACACCGAGGTTATCAGCACAAAGGTGGCTTCCCGCTGACGCCATTCAGTGAGAGCCTCTTCCGTTGGAGGATGGATGTCGATTTCCAGCCGAAAGGTAGTGATCGTCTCCAGAACAGCTTCCTGCCGATCTTTCCGTGGTCTTCCAGGAGGGCGTTTGATTTTCTGCTGCCTAACAACACGGCCTGTCAGCCTATGGAGCGTTTTGTTCTCTGCCAAAACTGCATCCAGCCTGGCTTTGGCATCTGGTTCACATTGGAACGATTCCTTTTCCAGCTGCTTTTTGAGCTTGGCGAGGTCCTTCTGCTCAGTTTCCAGAACTCTCTCCAGCTTCTTCTCCTTGCGGTTATCCAGCTTAGAAGAGCGGACTACGATGAAGCGGTAGACTCTACCGGCAAACTCGGCCTGCAGAGTCTGTGTCCAGTAATGAGCCGCATCTTTGGCCTTGGACATAGGGCCGCGATAACGCCATCTTCCCTCTTCCCAAGCACGGTCCCGCAGCTCCTGGGCTAGAGAATATCGCCCGGGCAGAACAGAGATGAACCGGATCTTCTTGGCATCCATTGCTTTGAGGTTCTCCATGGTGATCAGGGCTGAGTCAGCGACAAAGGCCACATTCCAGGTCTCAAGAAAGCTGACCTTGAACTCATCGAGTATATCCCGGCTCCACACCATGTCGCTTTCGTTGCCGCTGTTAACGGTTCCCACGATGGGAAACCCGTCATTGGTAACCATCAGTCCGAACTTGAGCTGCTTGAGATCATCTCGCTTGTCTTTGCTGTGGCCGTAGACGATCTCGATGAACTGTTTCTCAAAACTTCCATTGCTGTCTTCGTTCTCATACGACCCGTAGACGGAAAAAGAGGTGGTATCGGCGTGTACTGAGCGGATTTCCATATCTTCTATGTTCGCCGCTCGGCAGGCGATAGTTCCGAGCAGCTGCCGACAGTCGATCTCAGCTAGCCTATCAAGGGCCCGGCCTAGAGCGTCATCGTTGAGGTCTTGAGCCTGAATATCCTCCTCAAAAAGCAGAGGCATGTCCATGGCTTCATAGAACCGTTCCACACGGTAGAGGGGCCTTCGGTGAACCAAGATGTTGATAACAAGAGCCGTAATCAACGTGCCGGGAGATACCTTCCATTGTCTGTCATCCCAGGTAACCATGTGGTTTATGAACCTGGCTATGTCGAGCTCCTTGCATAGGTGAGCCATGAGATTAGCTGCGCCTGGGTGTTTGGCTGAGACCTGCACTGATTCTCCCTCCAATATTTGGATAGAGAACAGTTCGCGAAATTCTAACAAATCCCTGCTGGGCAGAAACTATTTTTCCATGAGGTTCAAGGGTGCGGAAAGTCGGATGGACCTACCTCGTCCGGCAGCTCGCGCGGGAGTTACGCCGAACTGCGACTTCTGGCCCGTTACCTGACGCTTAAGCGCTCTCTTCTTCCCCCTTTGTGATCACTCCCGCCCTCTGCAAGGCCAGAACAATCAGGGGAATGGCAATGAGCTGGAAAATGATCCCAGGCAAGGCATTGATGAAGGCACCGGCGGTGAACATCTGCCAGCTGAAAGCTGAACCAGACAAACCGTAAATCACGAAACTCACTGCGCCCCAGACAATTCTTCCCCCAACCATGGCAATGGTCAGGGCTGGGTACAACGAGCGCGTTCTCTTGTAAACTTCCCCTGTGAGCAGTCCGTAGGCTGCCAACTCAAAGGCCATGGCCACCGCCGTGGGAAACATGGGCGGCATGCCAAACAGTAGGCTTCTCAGCACCGGGGTGATCAGCCCCACCACGAGCCCTGTGGGCCCTCCCAAGATGAACCCGCAGAGTAGAACAGGAATGTGCATGGGCAAAAGGCGCGCCCCTAAAGCTGGGATCTGTGCGGTCAAGAAGGGCATAAGCAGGCCCAAGGCCAAAAAGAAGGCCGCCAAAACCAGGTGTCTAGTTGATTCTCTAGCCATACGTTTTTCCTCCCGTGAATCGTTTAGTGTATAGACCTGGAAAAAGAACGAGTCCCGACCTTGCGGCCGCGGCTCTCCTAGACTCCTTAGTTCAACGGATAAGGGTCAAGTCCTGTTATTTGGCGAGACAAATTGATGATGACCCCGCAAAAAGCTTGTCCCACCGCAGTATACATGATGATGGGCGCACCAACACCAGATGCGCCCTGACCGCTAGCTTCTGGACCACCTCTGCTTAATGTCTCTACCATGGAGCCGATCCACATACACCGCACCAGTTACTTGCACATGGATCAGCCTCACATCTTCAGAGTGCTCCCAGGGGCAGAGCTCTTCCGCCATTTCGTAGAGCTGAGAGTTGGGTTCCGCCACCTTGGCCTTTCCGAAGAGCTGGACCCCTTTGATCTCGTGGAAATCATCGGCGAAAGGAGTGGAAACCAGCAGGCAGACCTGGTCATCCACGGCAAGGTTGTCGAACTTGGTTCCTCCCCGGGAATGAATGTAGATGTTGAGCTCACGATCAATGAAGAACTTGACCGGACTGACGTGCACACCGCCTGAGCCGCAGGTTCCTAGGTAGCCGGTATCACGGCCCTGGGCAAATTCAAAGATGGCTTTCTGCAGTTCTACTTGGGTCAAAGGTTTATCGATGACTGTGGACATTTCAGGCCCCCTTATGTTCTTGGTAAGGGTATTATGCCCAGGCTCCCAAAAGGCAAAGCCCCGGCCTATGCCGAGACTTCTCAAACTGCCAAAAGTATTGAACGAGATTACCGCTGAAATCTGCCCAATGAATCCTATTCCGTCCCGACTCTGTTGTCGCCAAACAGGAAGGTCAGGCAGTACAGACCTGCGAGGCCAACGAGCGTGTAGACAATCCTAGCCAACATGGACGAAGCCCGCATGGTCTCCCCCCCAAAAACAGATGCGACCAAATCCCATTGGAACAGCCCCACCAANAGCCAGTTTAGTGCACCGACAATCACCAGGAGCAGAGCAAGCCTAGACAGCCAGTTCATTTACTAACCCCCTTTAGCCTGTTTTCCCTATAATTTCCCAAAACAACCAGACTAATACGCTAAAATGGGCGTTGGGTTCAAGGGGGCTGTCAAGTGTTTAGCTTCCAACATCCCATTGCTGAACNACCTTACGCGCCTCAATCAGCGGCAGATCAAGATATTCTGCCACCTTATTCAGGCCGATTATCCCGTTACGGTACAAGTGTCTCACATACAGCCGATACCTGACGTTCTTTTCGAAGTACGGTAGCCGTTCAGGCATTGGATTTCTGTCACAGACATGCTAGAATCGAGTCAAAGGAGGTGACGTGGTCATGGACGCCATGTTAGGAAAGAGGTTTCGGAAGTTGAGAGAGGCCGCGGGTTTTACCCAGGCACAGGTCGCGGAGTTCTTGGGTGTAGATCAGAGTTGTGTATCCAAATTCGAGGCAGAGGAGCGCCAGTTTAGCATGGACCTTCTCATGAAGGCCGCTAACCTGTTCGCGTGCTCCTTGGACGCGTTGTTTGAGGAAAATGAGTCGCACGGTCCGATACCCATGGATGTCAGGGTTACGGGTATTTCAGACGAGGAGCTGGAAGTCATAGCCGCCATGAACCAGCTCGCCCTGAATCTGGCATACATGCAGGACTTGTTGGGAGGTGAGAGGGAATGAGAACCGACATCCAGCTCAACGCTGAAGCGATGCGGCTGAACAGGAGATTTAGGCAAGACGCCGGTTCGCGAGTTGACATGTTCCGCCTCATGTTAAGCCATGAGTACAGAAGGCGTCAACTCACTCATCCGGTCCCCGATGTGCCACCTGCATTTCATCCACCCAGTCTTCCTCCACGTAGATCATGCCAGCACGGCCTTCCACTTGCCGCTTTGGTCCCGCCTTGTACAGTTTGCAGCTCAAGGGCCCGTAGCAGAACGTCTCCATCCGGTACTTCACCTTACTCCGCGGGTTCCAATTGTCGATGATGATCTCAACGGGCATGCGGCAGCCCCACATGCAGGTCCGGCATTTGCTCGAATACGTACGGGCAGCCAGTCTCCTATGCCCCCTTTCGCGGTAGGTTTCCAGCTCGGGGCAGATTCCGTGCCACGGCGGTGGATCTCCGTGTTCTCTGCTGGACTCAGCGAGCTTTTTGATCCCCGACACCTTGTAAAACTCCACCGGCTCTTTTCTCTCATCCAGCACAGGCCGGCAAAAGCCTGAAATCTGATCGCCAATCCTAAACCGATGCTTTTCATGGGCAGCCTTGCCCACCCCAATGGAAAACTCCCTCTCCTCTTCCCCAATGGTTCCCTCCAAAACGATGGCATAGCCCAGGTAACTATGGGTGGCTTCATCAAAGGATCTAGTCAGCCTGATCCTAGGCTGGACCGCGGTGATTGCACCTTTGAAGGCCAACTTGTCCATTCCCCTAACCTCCCATCTGCTATTTAGCGTCCGTCCAGACCCAGTTCCTCCATCATGGCCCATCGGTTCTTATACTGCTTGCTCCAACTCCGCCGAAGCTCTTCCACGATGGCTGCTCCCCCGGGGTAACCCGCAATCTTCCAAAGCTCACTCCTAATCCGGACGTAATGTTTGCGCCCGCCAGCGCGGGCGGCCATATCTACCACCCTGCGCACGAGCAAGTCCCTCAATTCGTTTGGGTATCTGTCTTTCAAGAGTTCTTCGTAGTTATCCAGTTCCCACGGATGGAAATCTTCCTGAAGCGCCCGCAGCAGCTCCGCGAAAAGGCGCTCCTCGGCATAGATACGCTTGATATTCACTCCCTTTTCCCGGAGCCTGAAGATGATGTAATCACGTTCCGCAGGCCAATCCTCCGGAGTAAAAATTGCTCTGTAATCCCGGTAGGCATCGAGGCTTCCCGGCGCATGTTCTAAAACCCTTAAGCGAGCCTCCCTACGCAGTGACCGCCGATCTCCGCGGCGTTTGTAGATCTCCATGAGCATTTCGCTGTACTGCTCCACGATACCCCAGCGGTCCTGAAGCTGCTTTTTGCCTTCCAGCAGAAGTGATTCCGCCTCCTCGTAATCCCCTGATTTCATGTACTCCTCCGCCACGAAGAGCCTGAACTCGGGCAGATGCAGATGGTCCTCTATGTGCTGGTTAGCTTCCTCGACTGCCCCGAGATTCCAGAGGATCACTAGTTTTTGCTGGAGCCAATAGAGGGGCCGGGGAAATCGCCTCTCGAATAGTTCCGGGGTGATTCCGGCCAGTTTCCCATTTATCCACCCCAAGAGTTCCCGCAGCTGATGCCCTTCAGTGAAGTAGGTGAGCAGTATGTCAGTAAACCTAACGGCGTAATCGGAGAACTTGCCGTCCCGCACAGCGGGGTACAACCAATCAAAGGCGGGTCCCTTGAGGGAGTCTGGGCCTTCATCTAGGATCCGGGCTAGCCGATCCGCAAGTTCGTCCATGATCCAGGACATCTGTCCGGAATCGTCATCAATAACTAGGCTGCAGATCCCTTCCACGAGCCGCTTGGTCATGGCCAGGGCAGATGCGTAGTTCTCTTCGTCTACAAGTCTCTCCACAATCTGGATGAGATCCTCAATCTCAGATCTGAAGTCATCCACCTCACGGTAATCGATGTATTTCTCCCGCCCCCCGTAGTAGTTGAGCACTGAATCGATCTGGCGCAGGTACAGGGGTATGCCCAGCCGACCCCGATCTTGGTGGAGACTGAGGAACCTAGCGCGGAGATGCCCGTCGGCCTCCAGCTGACGCCGGAGAAAGTCCAGCAGTTCTTGGCGGGTAAGTCCTTCCGCCAGCTTCAGGGCCAGCCCAGTGTCGGTGTAAACCGCCGGGCCGTCTGCCGCCCCACCCTCCTCGCTCAACGCATATAGAACAGCAGCCAGATGCTTGCAGTTGTGCCCACCTTGGAAGTAGGGGCAGTCGCAGGAAAGGTCTTCTATCCCATTCTCGTTCAGCACAATCTGCACGGAGTAGTCCGTGGAACCGTGCACCTGCGCCCGGATCTGGTTTCCGTCGCGCTGTAGATCCCCCACGTGGCCGTCTTCGTAGTACCTGCAGCCCCGCAGCAGAATATGTTCCCTAAACAGGTGTTCAAACAGGATTGCCATAGGTTCTACCCTTCTTCGTCATAGTTCCGTATGTGTGCTGAGTTCCACGTCTTTGGTCCAGTCCCTGCCCACCTTGGATGACAAAGAATGCAGGGACTAAGCGGGAATTTGGTGAATCTGTGTGTAATATACACCTTACTAGCCTGCACAGATGAAAGACGTTGGAAGGGCTATCCCTTGGTTATCTTGAATGAAATAGTAGAAGAAGGTTTGCTGGGCGGAGACCGCCTTGGCCACATGGCACTAAGTTTTGGAGATGTATAGAAAGGACCAGAGAGTATGGCTGGAGATGGTAACATGCTGTACCTGCTGTTTGGGACTCTAGTAGGCATTGTGCTGGGCCTGAACATCGCCTTCCTCTACCGCCGCTTCGTGGGCGGCAAGGGCAAGGTAGAGCAGAAACTGCGTGCTGAGATTCGTGATCTGGAAAAACGGCTCAGGCAAAAGGACGATTATATCGCCCGAGCCATTAAGAGCCTGAAGCAGGAAGAAGAGAACAGAAAGAAAGGGGCTGACTGAGTGAGTAAAATAATCAAGACAACCGCGGCAGGTGGAGTTGGCTTTTTGGCAGGGCTGCTCCTGGAGCAGGGCCTGGAAAGCCTGACAGGTTTGGATTTCGTTGATGGTTTATTCGCGGTCAGCGGCTCAATCCTGGCGGCCTTGTCGGTGAACCGGGAGCTGGTTCAGGCTGCCGCTAGAAACATTGAGCAGATGTTTGGCAAGGATCCCTTGGAGATCACCGAAGGCGAGTGGCGCCAGTTTAAGGAGCTGAACCCCAAAACCGCGGAATGGCTGGAAAAAGCCCTGAAGATCTAAAATGCTGCCATCCATTGGCTTTCTAACCAGCATGCTCACTGGGATCATGGCCAAAGCAGGCATCGCCCAGCTCACCAAGCACGGTTACATGCCCCAGGCCACCTACATCAAAGCTGCCCTCAAAGCACTCAAGGAAGATGATCTAGATCAGGCCCTCCACAGCTACCAACTGGCAGTGAAGAGGTGGCGCCCCTCCCAGCGCAGCGAAGTGGCTGCGGAGATCATCGCCAGCGCCATTACCGTGCGCATAGGCAAACTGCAAAGCCGCCTGGAGGAACTGGATGCCGTGCTCAATCCGCCCTGGTTCTCCAGGCAATTTTGGCGCAACCTCCTGCCCAAAAACCGTGAGATGCTGGAAGAGCTGCGCAAGGAGCAAGAAGGCTGCCAGGAAGCCATTGAAGTCCTCAGGGGCCTATTGGATCAGCTCAAGGAAAAAGGTTAGAAAAGCGCGAGGAGCCCTCGCGCTTTTGCTTTTCGCACCTAGAAACTGGCCTCCAACCCCACTTCTAAGGTGATCCCCCTGGCCGCTCCTCCCGTTTGCGTAGAGCGCTGCAGCTGGTACCAGCCAGCAGAAGCGTTCAGCGCCCAGCGCTCGCTGAGGCGGTAACCCATGCCAGCCTTGAGGGTTAGTTTCAGTTCCTTCAGATCCTTGGCCCCTCCTTGGGTGGTGGAGGAGTTGAGCACGATCTCCCCAGCTGCGCTCAGCCGTTCACTAATCTTCCAGTTCAGCACATCGCGCACGGTCAGGGTTACCCTGCCGCTTCCCTGCAGCGCCGTGGATGAACTGCGGGCTAAGGTCACAGTCCCCACGCTGCTTAAACCGTCTTTGATCAGCCACACCAAGCGGAATGTTCCCGTAAGTGTATGGGTAGATACGCTGCCCAAATCCGGGCGCTGCGCTTGCGAGCGCTTCCAGCGCAGATCGATCTGGGGCTTGAGGTTCTCCCCGAGGGCGAAACCCAAACTTCCGTAGAGTTCCGTATCCAAAACCGTCTTGTCAGGCTGGAAATAGACAGTCTGTTTCACATTGGCTCCCGCGGTGACCTTTAGATCGTCCTGCGTACCTGAGATACTCCCCTGCACTTCCCAGCTCCTTCTAGCCTGGCCGGCGAAGGGGAGAGTCTGCTGCCATTTGAGCAGCACAGTGGGGGTCATCTCCAAGGTGTTGAGGGAAACCTCGGGAAACACCGCCTTCACTTCCGCCAATCTTTCGTTGAACTTCTTGAGCGTGGCCATGTTGCTGCGGGCCACCTGCCTGTAATGCGCCCTCAGCTTTACTGAACGGACCTCCCCGTTCCACTGCGCCGTGAAGCGGCTTTCCGTAATGCCGGAAACATGGTTGCCGCCCCCAGGATCCACCGTCTTCACCGGCCTGCGGTAGCTGGCTGAAGCGGTGAAGGATTCCAAGGTGAGCTTGATGTCCCCACGCCAGGTGTTCTGTACGTAGGAGTTCTCCACCCGGCGCAGATTATCGCTCTTAACCCGTTCGTATTTTCCGCTCACGCTGAGTTTGCCCTCCAGAAAACTGCGGGAGGCGCCCGCGGTTAAGACCTGCTCCCGGCGTTCAAAGCCCGGTGCCGGCTGATCGTCGATCTGTGACTGGGTGTAGGCCACATCCAGCTTAGCGCCAACGTCTATGCTGCTGGACACTGTACTCATCACCTGCAGCACTTCCCGTTCTGGCTTTTCTGTACCCAGGCCCTGGTAGGTTCTGGTGAGAGACCGTGAATGCTCTGCCTGCAGATCCACCTTTGGACCCAGGGACCACTGCGCTCCCACCGTGAGCTGATCGCGAGCCTGGCGAGACGTCTGCCCGATTTTGGTAAACCCAGGCTCCGTCTTTTCCCAGCTTCCGTACACACTTCCCTGGTCCAGATCGTAACTCACATTGGTTCGAGCTGCGTAGCCCACGGCAGTGTGCCCTTCCCGGGGCAGATCCACATAACGCCGGGGATCGGCTGCGCCAATTTCCAAGCTGCGGCCGTCGTGGGCAAACACTACTTCAGGCGTGAGTATTTCCAAAGCAAAGATCCCCTGGGAACCTGCAGCACTCCCCGCCCAAAGTACCTCCAGACCGCTGTGCTTAAGCCCAGGCGCACAGCCCAAGGCGGTAACAGCCAGGCCCTGGGCTGTTTCCACACTGCCCAGATCCTCTCCATTCCAGAAGTAGAGGCCCTGGGAGCTGCCCACCCAGAGCAGCCCGTCCCAAACCGCCAAGGCCAGGGCATCCTCCCCAGTGGGCAGCTCCAGGATCCGCTGCCAATCTCCCGTTTCACTCCTGGCGTAAACCCCCTTGGGCCCAGCAGCGAAGGTTCGTATACCGCGGACAGCTTTCTCCGCAGACCAGAGGGCCGAGATGGGTTCGGCTAACTCCACTTCAAAACGGCTGCCCCGCAGCACGGCGATCCCCTGATCGGAACCGACGAAAACGAGGTCCTCCATTGGGTCATAGGCGATCTGGGTTATGGAGTTACTGGGCAGGCCGGACTCTTTCCCGAAAACCTGCCAGCTTTCCAGATCGGCCAGGTCAGCCCAGGCCACACCTTTGTCCCCGGTGCCCACCCACACCGCCCAGGGTGTCACGGCCACGGCGCGGAGATCGCCCGAGGGCAAGCCAGAAGAAGCATACAGCCTCCGCCAGTTGCCAGCATAGTCAAAGGGGTTCTGCCCCGGAATGGTTGGACCTAAACTAAAGCAGGTGAGCCCATCTGCCGTGGCCAAAAACAGAGTCTCGCCGGTGCTCGCGGCCCCCCGCACTTCATAGGCGGACAAGCCGGCACCCACGCCGTAACCCTGGAACAAGTCCTGGCCTGCGCTGATCCCATCGTGATGGGCGAAGACGATGAAGTCTGCCAGTGCGGCGATGGCCGTGATTTTGTTGGGGGCCTGCAGCTTTTGGTTGGCGTCAAAGGGAAACTGATCGTGGCTGATGGCCAGGTCCCCGCTTACAGAAAGACTCCCTCGGCTGTAGGATCCGGAAAGCCCCGCGATGGTATGGACGTTAGGCATGGTGGCCGTACTGCTCGGGGGAGGGCCCGAGAGGGGATCCTCGGCGTACCGCACGGCCTCCAGATTCAGCCGTAGGCCCTCCAGCGGTGTCCAGCCCAGGGAAACCGCGGCGGCATTGGCTTTGTAATCGGCCATCTTTCCAAAGGGCCCCCGGAAATACTCGTACTCCACGGTGATCACATCGTCCTCTGTTAAGCTGTGGAAGATCATGAGTAAGCCCAGCTCGTAGTCGAGGGAGTAATCCACGTTCCTCTGGAGGAGATCCTTGTTGAGGTAGACCTTTTCACTCCCCTCCACAATGGCCAGGCCGAGGTTGAACACCCCCAGGGCAATGTCGTAGTTGTAGGTGATGCGGATCCCATCGTAGGCGGCAAAGAATCCCGGGGGAAAGTCAAACTCCACCAAGCCCACCTGGTAATGCACCTGGTACAACAAACCAGGCTCGATCTCGGCGGCGAAGAAGCGGCCTGCCCGGCGGATCTCCACTTCCACCGTTCCCGGTTCGATGTTCACTGCCCCAGATCGTAGAGCCTCCGCCGTTCATAGCTGGCCGCGGGCACGTCCAAGACCAGGGCAGCTTGGTCCCTCCCCGCCGCCACAAACAGATGACGCTGCAGCAGATCTTCTAGGAACTCCTTTTCCGTACTGCTGCCCAGCGTAAAGGGATAGCGCTTCTGCCCTGGGCCCACCAGCCCCTGCTCCTCGTTGTACTCCTTGATCAAAGCCAGAATCTGGCTGCGTAGAAGATCCCGGATCTCCAAACGCAGGGCCAGCATTTCCTGGTCCGAAGACACGCCGGCGTACTGTTCGGGGTCCAGGGCAATCATCCTGCCGGAGTACAGACCGGAATCCTCCTCCGACGGGCTGTACAGGTACCCCAGGCCCCACAGCTCCAGAGTCTCCCGGAGGGTTCTCCCCTCTAACTCGGCCTGATCCGCGTAGCGCAGCCAGGCCCCCATGAAATCGGGATCGAAAGCCTCCTCCAGCACGAAGAACTCCAGGCCATCCAGGGAGGACAGGAAGGATTCATCACCCGGGGATGGGCCGTAGGGTCCGCCTGGTTCGTAGAGGATGGTCTCCTGGGCCGTGGTGCCGCGGAAAGTCTTCTTAGCTGCCACCCCCTGCACCCGGCCCAAGGCCGCGCCAATGTCTACCTTGGGGTAAGCAGCCGCCAGCTCAATGCCCCGCAGACGTCCTGAGTAGGCTGCGTAGGGGTTGTTCAGCTTGAGGGAAAGCCCACCAAAGCGCGCCGAGTACGGGTCCTTCTGCAGCCTGATCTCCAGCACCTGCAGGTAATCGCCCTTCTCGTTGTCCAGATCCGCCGAGATGGATAGGCCCGAGGCAATCTCCCCGTGCACCTTGAGGGCAGTTCTCTGCCAGAGATCGGCCTGGCCGGGAGTGAAGCCCGTGCCCAAGAGGGCTGCCCCATCTCCCCAGGCATACTTGAGCTTGAGCTGCACGCTGCCATCAAACTCCAAGGAGGGGCCCTGTTTTTCCTCAGCTTGGCCCACCGCCAGGCACACAAACAAAACCATCACTACCGAAGCTAGATAATATGCCCCTTTTTGCTTAGTAAAATACATGGTCTACCCGCCTCCCAATTTAGCCATATGGAGAAAGCCCGCAGCCGGCTTGTGCTGCCGCGGGCTTTTCCCCACACTCTGCCTCTAAAAGGCTATGCTCAAAGAAATCTTGTGGCTGTCCGGCAGGTGCCTGTGGTGCACGTAGGCATAGTCGATCCGGAAGTTCTCCAAGGCAAACCCGGCGCCCATGGTGAGGTAGGATTCCCCGCCAAAGGATCCCCCCGCCCGCAGGGCCACGCCGCGCAGCACGTATTCCAAGCCAACTCTGCCCGTCAGGCCGTCTTCCATTACCGCATCTGCTGCCACCAAGAGATTTTCCATGGGGGTGAAGGACACTCCCACGCCAAAAGAGCGTTCAAAACTGTCTTTCAAACCGCTGGCGTAGCTCACGCTGCCGAACAGGTTGCGGCCCACCAAGCCCACCAGGGCTTTGCCCTCCAGCAGTTCATAGAGGATACCCACATCGGCGGTGAAGCCGCTCCCCGAATTACCGGGCAGGTCTTGGTTGTAGTACTTGAGCGCACCTCCTACGCTGAGCCCGGAGAACACGGTCCGGCCGTAGCCGGCAATGGCCGCGGTTTCAGACACGCCGAACTCGCCGATGGGGTTGCCGTATTCATCCGTTTCCTCGATGCTCGAAGAACCGAAGCGCAGCACTGCTGCCCCCAGGTTCATNCCNGCAGCACCCAGGCCGAAATAGCTCCCCGCTCCGTATTGATTGCTGTACATTGAGGTGAGGCTGAACTCCTCCAGCCTGCCCAAGCCCGCGGGATTGTAGTAGATCACCGCCGCATCATCGGCCACGGCAATGTGAGCTCCNCCCATGCCCAAGGCCCGGGCGCCCAGCCCCAGGCGCATGACGGCTGCCGTGTCTGTGTAATCCCCTTCCGCACAAACGGGTACAGCCGCGAGCAGGACCACGAGCAGAACGGCCGCCAGCATCATTTTCTTGCTTCCCATTGTCTCCCCTCCTTAGGAACATCAAAGTGTATGGTTAAGAGCTGGGCTGCCGCCTCGGCAGCCCAAGCTCCAATTGCTTATCTGCTGACCACCAGCCGACCTGTTTCGGATCTGCTGCCTCCGGCTATGGTGAAGTAGATGTAGACNCCGTTGGCCACGGGTGTACCGCCGGACTGGAGATTCCATTCATGGCTGTGGGCAGCCGCGGAGAGCTGCGCTGAGTAGACCAAACGTCCGGCAATGCTGTAGACATACAGTGTTCCATCTGTGGGCAGGTCGTAGAAGAACGTCACCNTATCGGAAGCCGGGTTGGGTGCCGCGGTCAGTGTTTGCCGCAGGTAGGCCACGATGAACTCGTCGCTGATGGCTTCTGCCGAAGCTCCCCACGGGTCAACTGCCGTGATCCTCAGCACATATCTGCCGCCCGCAAGCTCAGAGACATCCCAGAGGAATTGTCCCGTGTTCTGCACGGTGGCGATTTGCTGCCAATCTCCATCGGGCAGCGCCCTGTACTCCAGAGTAATCTCCAGGTCATGGGCATCATCAGCGTCCTCGGCCCTCCACTGGACAACCTGCTCACCCACGAGCACTTGCCCTGCCGTGGGCCTGAGAATAGTCACTTCAGGTGCCATGTTCACTACCTCAATGGTCTTGGCTGCTGTGGCTGTCAATCCGCCGTCGTCTGTTACGGTGAGGACGATCTCGTATACCCCAAGCTCGGTGTAGCGGTGCGTTGGATGCTGTTCTTCGCTCTCGGCGCCATCTCCGAAGCTCCACAGCCAGGCCACGATCTGGCCGTCGTCCGTGGACTCATCGGTGAACTGGACCACATCCAGCCTGGTGGCAGGCGACGGTGCGAAGGTGAAGTTGGCCTCTGGCTGCTGATTGCGCAGCACCACCGTGATCTCACGCTCCACAGAACCGGCCGAGTTGTCTTCGTCGATCACCGTCAGCTTCACCGTGAAGGTACCGGCGGAACTGAAGCTGTGCACGGGCTCCCACTCGGAGCTCGTGGTTCCATCCCCGAAGTCCCAGAAGCAGGCTGTGATCTCCGTGTCGTCACTGGACTCGTTGATGAACTGGACAGCTTCTCCCACGCCGGGCTCCTCAGGCTCGAAGCGGAAAGCAGCCTTAGGTGCGGCGTTCCCCACCTGGATGGTCTTGGTGGCCGAGGCCGTGAGCCGCCGTTGTCCGTCACCGTGAGCGTGATTTCGTAGGTACCCATTTCCGTGTAGCGGTGCTCGGGATTCTGCTCTTCGCTCTCAGTGCCGTCGCCGAAGTCCCAGTGCCAGGCCACGATCCAGCCGTCGTCCGTGGACTCATCGGTGAACTGGACCACATCCAGCCTGGTGGCGGGATCGGGTGTGAAGCTGAAGGCTGCCGTGGGTGCTTCGTTGATGATGGTGAATTCGCCCGTGATATCCTCGCTGAACCCGCCAGAGGGATCAGAAGCGATGATCATGAGGCGGAAGTTGTCGCCAGCCTCGCCCACTTCCAAGCTGTTCCACTGGAAGGAGCCGGTGTTGGCTAGACCAGTCGCGATTTCGTTCCACTCCACACCGCGGGTCCAGAACAGATCGATCAGCAGGTCTTCGGCAGCGTCATCGGGATCCACCGCGGTCCATTTGATTTCCGTGAGGCCATGCAGTTCATCGCCAGCCTGGGGATCGAGTATGGTCACCTGGGGAGGTGCGTTGACCTTCAGGGTCACGGGCACCGCAGCGAAGGGCCGGAACGGGTCGTTAGCCGCGACGTAGAGGTAGAGCGAATAGGTTCCAGCTGCTGCCTGAGGTGAGCCGATGGTCAAGATCACATCCTGGCTGGAGCCGGGAAGCAGGTAGCCCGCATCCGGGTTCACCCGCAGGATGGAACCCACAGGTGCAAAGGCTACAGCCAGTTCGTTTTCGATGTANGCGGCGTTGTACACCACCTGCAGGCCGTCTGTACCCGTGGCATCCTCGATACCCACCGTGGCACTGGTGAGATCGCCGACCATATCCAGGTACTGGTAGATGATGGTTCCATCGGGATAGAGCAGCACCTGGAAGGTATAGGCAACGCCCGTCTGGGCCCAGCGGCCTACTCCCTGGAACTGCACGATGAAGCGGTCTCCTTCTGCGTCGTAGTAGTAATAGACATCTCCGGCCGTACCGGGATCCAGGTCATCCCAGAACACGGCGACCAGATCGTTAGGTGCCGAGGGATCNGGGATGGGCGTGTTGTTCCAGACGGANGAGCCGCCAGACTGGAAGGTGAGGTAGCCGTTGGAGCAGACCTGCACTGTGCGCTTCAACTCACCGTAGAACGGGAAGTCAAAGGGCAAGCTCACCTGGCGCTGGGATTCATCGGTCAGGGATATTCTGGTACCCACTGCACTGATGTCAAACCAGTCAAACACAGGTCCGCCAGCCTGCTTGCTGTCGATCCAGATGTAACCGAACTGATCCGGGCCGCCTGCCCCTGCCCCGGCATANCCGTNGGGTTCAGCNGCGTAATCTCCCTTCACAGGCTCGGAGGCGANATACCGCATCCACTCGGGGCTCCCGGCAAAGCTGGGCATGGTGGTGATGGAGAAGTCCATGGCCGAGTTGCCGCTGTTGCTCACGGTGAGCACCTGCTGCATTTCCTCTCCTACCTGGACTACTTCCTCGAATTCTTCTGGATAGATGCCCAGTACAGGCAGCCAGGCTACGGTAATGGTGAATTCCTCCACTACTTCCACTTCGTTGGCGTCCAGGACATGGAAGGATGCCTTATACGTACCCAGTTCGCTGTAGACATACTCGCAGGTCAGGGCGTGTACAGGCTCTGAGCCATCGCCGAAGTCCCACCAGAAATCCACGATCTCAGCGGCGCCCGGCTCAACCTCGGCTGCAAAGGCCACAGTGAGCGGGGGTTCACCGATGGTGGGTTCTGCAGAAGCCTCCACGATGGTTGGACCCGGCTCGATGGTGATGATCAGATCCACGTAGAGCTGCGGATTCTCTGGATCGTTGGTTGTGATCACCAAGTGCTGCTCCACCACACTGCCAGGCTCGCCCAGGGCAGCGGCATCAATGGTGACTGTCAGCTCTTGGGTTAAACCCGCCTCCACCGTACCGCGCTTGGGTTCAACCTCAATGCCCTTAGCCAAAGGCATCTCCGTATTGACCAGGTACACGTAGTTGTCTTCCATGGAGGTCACCCAGAGGTTGCCGTCGCTGTTCAGGGCCAGACCGGCACCGCTGTAGTCACCACCAAAGGGATGGGGTACTTGATGGACAACGGCCAAAGCTTCCAGATCCAGGGCATAGATCATATCCGGAGCACTGTTGGTGGTTACCCAGAGGATGCCGTCTGGATGCCAGGCCAAGCCGGCGATGGAAACTGGGAAGCTCCAAGCATCAAGTACGTCCCCGGGATTGGAGTAGCTGGGGCCTGCTACCTTGTAGATGATGTCTTCGTTCCAGCCGCCGATGTAGAAGGTGTCTGTGTCGGCATCGTAGGCCAGACCGCGCTGGGAGACACTGGTCCAAATACCTGACGTAATGGACATGACCACTGCACCCGTTGCGGGATCCAGGGCGTAGATGCCGTTGTCGCCTCCCACATTCACCTGCCACATCAGGTTCCGGTTAGGATCCCAGGCCATATCGCCGTTCCATGCTCCTACCCACGGAGTGCTGAAAATGCTGCCGGTGTGGGCCCCTGCTGGTGTGAACAAGTGGTTGTTGAGGAGCTCCGGATCGGAAATCCAGACCCGGCTGTCGTCAAAGCCGGCACCCCAAGGTAGGGACACTTCGCTGGATACAGGCCAGGAGGTGACCACATCTCCCACGGCACCGGGTCGCACGTTGGCTGCGATCCGCTCCACCAGTCCCGCATCGAAGGCTCTGTACAAGCCCCGAGCACTGGACGCCAGGGGATCGCTTACCGTGCCAAGGCGCTGGGGCAGGGCAATCACTGGAGCCAGCCCGCCGCGGACATCCACGGCAAACTCCAGAGCCGCATTGCCCTCTGCGTTGCTCAAGACCACTGTCTGAACTGAGGTTTCCCGAGGATTGAGGGTGAGCTCGATGATGGTAGGCTCCACCGCTGCGTGGGGCAGCCATGTTACCTCGATCTCAACACTCTCCTCCACTCTAGCCCCGCGCTCATCCTCCACGAAGAACACTGCCGTGTACAGGCCGGGTTCGGTGTAGGTGTGGGTGGTTACTGGCTCAGCAGAGCTGCCGCCATCACCAAAGTCCCAGCCAACACTGGTCACTGGAACCTCGGGAGCTTCGTAGACCGCCTGGAAGTTCACTTCCAGCGGGGGCTCGCCCATTACCGGATCGGCACTCACTGCCACAATCGCCGGTGGTGCGGGAACGCTTAAGGTGACTGGCACCATGATCAGGGGGTTCTCCCGATCGTTGGTGGTGAGCACCACCTTCCCGGTGTAGGTGCCTGCACCCAAATCTGAAGTGTCCACCTGGACCGTGATGGGCAGCGACGCACCCGCGGGCACGCTGCCTTCCCTGGGCTCCCAGGTCAGCCAGCCGCCGCCAATGGGGCCGAGGCCGGTGTCCACCAGGTAGAGCATGCCAGCGTCCAGGTTACCAACCCAGAGATTGCCGTCGCGATCCAGCTCAGCCCCGATGCCCACGTAGTCAGTTCCCGCAGGATGGGGGATCTGGGCCAAAACCGCCCTGCTCTCAGGATCCACGAAGTAGATCATGTCCGGGGCGCTGTTGGTGGTAACAATGAGCACGTTGACCACGGGATGGTAAGCCAAACCGGCAATGCCCACGGCCATGGACCACTGCTCAATGATCTCCCCTGGGTTATCCCAGGATTCGCCCTTGATCTTGTAGATGATGTCTTCGTTCCAGCCTCCGATGTAGAAGGTGTCGTCGTTGGCGTTATAGGCCAGGCCGCGCTGGGAAATGCTGGTCCAGATAGAACCGGATATCTTGCCGACCTGCTCTCCAGTCTGGGGATCGATCTTGTAGATGGCGTTGTCGCCGCCCACATTGACCTGCCAGATATACCGGCCGTCGAAGGCCATATCTCCAGGCCAGGAGCCGCCAAAGCTAGCCACCCAGGATCTGCCGGTGTACTCCCCAGCGGGAGTGACCACATAGTCCATGGTGGGGGTGGACTCCACATCGGAGATGACGACGTCATTGCTGTCCAGGAGCGTTCCAATACCCCAGGGCGTGACGATGACCGCCGGGGCGTACCAGCTGGTGATCACGCTGCCCACATCGTCGGGAAGCCAGGGTGACCTGCTGGGATCAGCCACGGGAGCGAAGAGTCCTGCGGCCGTCCTGGCGTTGGCATCCTGGACCTTCTCTGGGGTCACCAGCCTCTCCAGCTCAGGCACTTTGTTTGCAGCTTCTCCGCTGCCGAAATACAGCGTTCCAGGGCCAGCGTTGCTCAGAAGCAAAATGTCTTGGCCCAACTGGCCTTTGGCCAGATCAAACCTGAAGCTCCTGGGGGTCCAGCTGGCAGTGGCCGCTGCCTGGACCAACACCTGAACTTCCGTGCTGGCCTGGTAACCGTCGTTATCCACAGCAGTGAACACCGCTGTGTACTGGCCCTCTTGAGCATAACTATGCTGCGCCGCGAACTCGTGGACAGGTTCGCTGCCGTCACCGAAGTCCCACCACTTGTCGGCGATATACCCATCGGGATCGGTGGCTGCCGCCACGAATTCGAACACAGTGGTTACCGGTCCCGTGTCGGGGTTGACGCCCGCTGCCGTGATGATGGGAGCAGCGTTTTCCAGTACCTCCACCGTCACGGGAACGAGGAGGCGGGGCTCACGGATNTCGTCGGTCTCCAGCACAATGGAACCCTTGAGCACGCCGCCGCCGATGGCGCTGAGGTCAATATCCACATCGAACTCTACGCTCTCGCCGGGCTCCACAACAGCCTGTGCCGGGTTAACGCTCANCCACTGGTAGGGATAGATCTTGATGGCCAAGCCATCTTCCATGTAGCCTGCTGTGTTGTAGAGAATCTGTAAGCCATCGGTTCCAGCTGCGTTTTCGATGCCGATGGTTCCGTCCGCTGCATATGATGGTGAATCGAAGATCATCTCCTTGTACTGGTAGGTGATGCTGCCGTCGGGATAGAGAATGGCCTGGAAGGTATAGCTGCCGTAGTTGTAGTAACGGGGCACCTGCTCCCACTGGACAATGAAGCGGTCGTTGGCTTGATCATAGTAGTGGAACACCCCGCCGTCAGCCGGGCCCTGGGGCACGTTCAGGTCATCCCAGTAGACCGCCAACAGGTCGTTGGGTTCCGCTGTATAGGGAATGGGCCTGTTGGTATAAACACTACCGGAGGTGCCAAAGGTCAGGTAGCCGTCCGCGGCAACCATAACCTCCGTCTTTACATCGCCATAGAACGGGAACTCAAAGGGCAGATCCACCTGGATCCCGGAATCACCGCTGACGAAGTTCAGTTTGGTGCCAATGTCTTTAATCTCCACCCAAGCATACTCTGGGCCGCCTGAATCCCTGGAATCCACCCAGATGTAGCCGAAACCGTCTGGACCGCCGCGGCCCAGGGTGCCCTCTTCAGCCAAGGTGGCCGCTTCGGCCCTGATGTTCAGGGGGGCCACACCCACGTTGGTTACGGTGAGAACCTCATCGGTGCCGCGGTGCGCCCGCAGGACCAGCCAGATGCTGTCGGGCTCAACTTCCGCCTTGGGCAGATCCTGCACCACGATGCTGAGGCTTGCGCTGGCCACCAGACCATCATCATCGGTGATGGTGAGCACCGCCTCGTACTCGCCCTCTTCCTGGTAGATGTGGACCGGGTTCAGTTCGCCGGTGGCCACGGGGCTGCCGTCGCCGAAGTCCCACTCCATGCTCACTACTTCACCGTCCACATCCTCCACCACCGCGGAGAACTGCACGGTAAGGGGTGCGCTGCCTGCCCAGGGATCAGCCGTGAGGCTCGTGATCCTGGGTGGAATGATGGATTTGGCGAACATGAAGGTATCCACTGTGACCACGGGATTTTCAGGATCGTTACTCTGGATCTCAATCATCGCCTGGTAAGTGCCCTGGGGCAAATTGTGGGCTGCAAAGGTAGCGGTGATCTCATCTGTGCCGCCAGGCTCAACGGTGCCGACCGCCTTATCCAGGGTGAGCCACCCGGGCACAAAGAACACGGCCATGTTGTCCTGGACGTAAGCTTCGTCATAGGCTACCTGCAGTCCATCGGTTCCATCACTGTTTTCAATGCCGATGGTGGCCTCGTTCAAGCGGGTGCCCTGCATCTCTTTGTAGTGGTAAGTGATGGTACCGCCAGGCGTGAGGGTCACCTGGAAGGTGTACGGGCCGCCACTGGAGTAGCGCGGTACGGTCTGGTACTGGACCACAAACTTCTCCTCATCGCCGTAGTAGTAAACACTGCCAGGGGTATTCTGCGGTTCCAGATCGTCCCAGAACACAGCGATGAGCTCATTGGGCTCGTTGGTGTTGGGAATGGAGGTATTCGTCCAGGACCCACCGGTGCTTCCAAAGGTCAGGTAACCGTTGGACGAAACCATGACCGAGCTCTGCATCTCTCCGTAGAACGGGAACTCGAAGGGCAGATCCACCCTTATGCCTTCATCCCCACCAAGATTCAGCCTGGTTCCAATCTCGGAAATCTCCAACCACT
>JGI24708J26588_10000574_pt1 | contig 29835 bp, 34 predicted proteins | sample BioPla1DNA2_FD_26588 | JGI IMG/M metagenome (IMG submission 26588) | reverse complement strand
GTGACCGGCTACTGAAGCCGGCGATTGATCACCGGCGTTTGGGTCAATTTTTAACCGGCGATTGGGTCAAAAATATTCCGGCGTTGACAGATGTGTAGTTGATGATTTAGCTGCTTTTTTTCATGTCTCGAAGGTATCAGCAAAAATTAGAATGGTTGATTTAGGCTTTTTAAGTCCTGAAGATTCTTTGCAAATATATAATTACGATGATGCACAAATCTTTTCTGATGCTTATAAGCAACCTTTAACAGTTAAATCAAGCGAAAGGCCTCTTACACGGCAAATCGATATTAACAGCGCCTTTATTGAGTATTGCAAAAATCCTCTATTTCGCGAGGTACTTCAGACGGGCCGTTTTTGTTATGTAGATAGCTACTTTGTAATACGCAACAGTAAATATATTGTAGCACAATCTGATGGAAGCCTATCACTAACTGAATATGCAAAAAAGCATTTGACAGAGTGCGCACTGGTTTTCACACGCAGTATAGACTTCAGCTTAGAAAGTATCAGCAACTTACCCAAAAATATGATGGGTTTTCTGACTCGAACTGAATATTACAAGTATAAACGTCTGCCTCAGTATACATCAAATGTACAAAATGATGCCGCAATCGCCAGAGCATTGGAAATTGTCAAAGATGAATATAACTCTCTTTGTGCTGAACGTCAGGCAACATCGAAAACACTATGGCAAAGAATATGTGAAATTATGGAGGCTAAGAACTACGATTTAAATATGCTTAAACGACGTTCACACCTTGATGATATGACTATCAGCCGCCTAAAAAACAATAAAATTAAGAATCAAAGTATGAGAACGATAATTGCAATCTGTGTAGGGCTAGATTTAGATCTAAGAACATCAGAAGAACTTCTTAAGCTGGCAAAGCTTGCACTAAATAATGATCCTGAGTGTATAGCATATGAAATGATCTTAACGACTTTCAAAGGCTGTTCAATGGATGAAAGAAATGAAGTTCTTAAAAAGCTCGGAATAAAACCACTTGGATCGGCTCCAGAAGAATAAAATACAAACTAAAATTGCAATTGAGACTAAGCATTCGACTTTAGTGATACTCCCGATAGGATACTGGTTATCTAAGGATATTTCACATCCATCCTGTATCCTCAACCCCCTATAAAAAAGGGGGTTATCTAATCTGGTAACTCAACTATTAATTTTCAGGGCGGTTGATATGTTCCCTCAAGCAATAAAAATAAGGGTTCTCTGACATTGTCACCTTCAGCAAAGTAGACGTGAGAAAAGTTCAATGTCTGGAAACCCATTATCTAACGGTTTCAATATTCTTCAATATTCTCTTTAAAAAGTATCTTCAAGTGTAGGTCATTCCAGGCTTTAACACACGGATTCACAGTTTGTTCCCCCGGCTTTTCGGATTCTCTTCCCACAGACGGTCGGCCACCTCTGACCATGCCCTGGCAGCCGGGGTTGTTTTTGCACAAAGCACATCCACGTCTTCAGGCGCTTCCATATCAGTTGATTTCGCACCTGATTCTTTAACCATCGATGCAAGTATCTCGGGATTGTCAAGCAAAGGACATGGACGCAGCGGGTTGCTGTTAAATGGATGCTTTTTGCGATAGGCCATAAACAAAGGAGAACGCAGCGCATCTAAAAGCGTCACATCATGAATGTTAACGTTGGAGTAATGAATAAATGCGCATGGCTCTACATCTCCGGCCGCATTTATATGCAGGTATCGCTTTCCACCTGCAATGCATCCATCAGCGTATTCTCCGTCATTCCAAAAATCCATTGCAAAAATTGGCTTGCTATCACGTATTTCGCGGATACGCCGGTACATATATGCACGTTGTTCAGGAGTAACTAAAAGATCTGTGCGCGCATCTTTTCCAATAGGTATGTAAGTGAAGTTCCACGAAAACCGGCAGCCGCGGGCAATCATATCATCAACAAATTCGTCAGATCCGACACTTTCAGTATTGTAGCGGTGGTAACAGGTAGAGTACCCAAATAAAAGCCTGTGTGCGCGCATGCGTTCCATTGCTTCAATTACTTTACGATACGTACCTTTTCCACGTCTCATATCGGTAGCTGTTTCGTCACCCTCAATAGAAAATGCTAACGCAAAGTTGGCTACACGCAGCATCTCCTCGCATAGTTCGTCATCCACAAGTGTACCGTTGGTGAAAGCAAAGAAATAGCAATCCTGGTGTTCTTTGCACAATCGAATAATATCCTTCTTGCGTACTAATGGTTCGCCTCCGGAAAATATATAGAAGAAAATACCTAATTCCTTGCCCTGGCGGCAAATAGAATCGAGTGTCTCGTAAGATAAATTATTTCTGTCTCCATATTGTGCAGCCCAGCATCCGGTGCATGACAGATTGCACGCACTGCTAGGATCCATCAAAATTGCCCATGGAACATTGCAGTCGTATTTTTTCTCTATAGCGCGTGCACGCTCTTCCCCTTCAAGATTTGCGTTTACTATAAAGCATTCTACGAACTTCTGTAAAAGTTTTGCATCCACATCCCGGAACAAATTCTTGACAAAGCTGTGCCAGACGCTGTTTTTGTCCATCAAAACATCACGCAATACGCGTATTTGAGTAGCATGTAAATTTCCTCTATCCAATTTTTCTGCCATCTCAAACATCTTCGGTAATTTTTCCATAGGATTATCCAAGATGTAGCTCAACAGTAAATTAATTGCAGTTTTTTGAATCTTATTCAAAGCTTATCCCCCCTGTATAAGATTGCTTTTATTATAATGTAAGCTCGAATGAGCTTTTTGACTAACCGTTTGGTTAATTTTGTTTAATATTTAGTTGTGTGCATTTAACTAAAAAATTAGGTTTTAGTGCTATTATTTCGAAGCAAAATATCACTCCCTGAAATCAATGAAGTGGTAATTATCTGATAAACATGTAAAAAGGAACTGCGAAGTTCATTATCATTTAGTGAACTCACTGCTTTATAATCATCAAAATAAGCTGCAAAACTAACAATAGGGATAATAGAAAAGAAAAATTTAAACAATACCATTTCATCCGAATAAACAAATTCATGGCCAACATCGGAGATTGTTTTAAAAATTGGATTTTTTTCGTCGCCAATCATGAATTTCATAAAGCGGAATAATGAATTTTGGTGCTTTCCGCTTTTAAGTGATTCTAGCATCAAAATACGGATAATTTCTTTATTTTCAATAACATAGTCAACTNCTCGCTCATAAAATTTAAAAGCACTTTGCATAAAATTCTTTATAGCTTCATCACTAATAAAGTGTAAACGGTCAGGTTTAATGTCAAGATAGCCATCTTTAATCATTTGTACAACATTTGTTTGAATGAAATCCAGTGTTATTGACACCGCATTATCAAGAAGAGAATGAACCATGAAATCTAAAATGTCTTCCTTGCTTTTAAAATAATAATATATAAGCGCTTTGTTTACATTTGCAGTGCTTGCTATATCATTTACCCGTGTTGCATCATAACCTTTTTGAGAGAACAGTTGTATAGCCGCTTTTATTATTCGTTCTCTTGCTTCACCATCAGAGTTTTTTTTCAAATTATATTCCTCCAATTAAACTAACCGGTTGTTTAATGATAATTTAATTATATATCTTCTCCTCATTCATTGTCAAGAGGGATTGTATGACTGTCGTATCACAAGTTGCGAAGCATCATATCTACCAAATCCATTATGATCCCAAACATATAATCTCACATATGCCTCATCATCATAATTTCCAATTCCATCCAAGTTCAAGCCCATAAAAAGCTGTCCATGTTCTTCAATTGGCTGTGCCAAAAGAGGTACATCACTGTTTTCTATATTATTCTGATTAATATCTTCTGACGTATTATTTTCAGTTGTGGATATGGTTGCGGGCTGATTTTTGTTAGACTGCTCACTTACGCAGGAAGAACATCCGGCAGAAAAGAGTAACGTAAAAAAATAAGAATCCAGACTTGTCAATTGTGTTTATACAAGAATTTTAAACCCATGGGATTATTAGCCGCTTACTACACACATCAATAGTTTAAGTCGAGTTGACAGAATTGCTTTCTTTACCTGCATTTCCATGACTATCCTGATTCACTTTCTTGTCATCAAGACCACGCACTCAACATGCATTGTCCTCGGAAACATGTCAACAGGTTGAATCGTTTCGATTTGATAGCGGTCACTCAGGAGAACGAGATCGCGGGCAAGTGTCGCGGGATTGCAGCTGACGTAGATGAGTCGTTCACAATCGGCGTTTCGAATGACGTCGAGCGCAGTGGGATCAAGTCCTTTTCGAGGCGGGTCAACGACGAGGACGTCAATCTCCAGTTTGTTCTTTTGTTCGTGCAACCACGTTGAGGCGTCTGCTTGGATGAAGTGAACGTTTTCGATGCCATTTAATTTGGCATTCTCACGCGCATTATCGACGGCCGCTTCAACGATCTCGACACCGAACACCTCTCCGGAGCCTTGCGCGGCAAGCTGGAGAGCAATGGCGCCCACACCGCAATAAAGATCGAGAACACGGTCACCCGGCTTAATTCCCGCCGTCTTTACGACTTCGCGAAAGAGCTTCTCCGTTTGTATTGGGTTGACTTGAAAAAAGCTATCCGGCGAAAGTTTGTAACGAACACCATTGATCATTTCCTCAATCGTCGCTTCACCGAACAGGAGCCGATAATCGTCGGATAATATCCTGTTTTCACGCGATTTTTGGACATTCATCCACACACTTTTAAGCGTATAACCCGCACCGAGCACTGTTTCCTCAAGAGCTGGCACCCATGACAAAAGCGTCTCCTTGACCGATGAGTCATTGACAACGAAGATCAGCATGACGAGACGAGACGAAAAGCCTGTCCGAACGACGAGATGGCGCAAGATACCCCGCTGTGTCATTCGATCGTATGCCGCCACCCCGTCACTGTTGGCAAGTTCCCTGACAGTATTGACAAGGGTGAGAGAAACCTCGCTTTGGACAAGACAATGTCGAATGTCGATCAAATCATTCGTCCCTCGGCGATACTGGCCAATGGTCACGACGCCATCCTTCTGGGAGAACGGAAAAATACTCTTTCCCCGATAATACTCCGTATCCTCCATGCCGATGATCGGCAGGAATTTAGAGGAATGGGCGCCTTCGAGCTTGGAAAGAAAATGACGGATCCGATTCTCCTTGAGCCCAAGTTCGGCATCATAAGCAAGATGACGCAATTGGCAGCTCCCGCACTCCGGATAGTACTCACAGTCAGGAAGAATGCGGTCAGGACTTGGGGTTTCAACATCGACCAAATCAAGCACACGGTAATGTCGTTTCTCCTCGAGCAGTCTTGCGGTGACAACCTCCCCGGGAAGGGCGCCGTTTACAAAACAGACCTTTCCCCTGCTAGGGTCGCTCGCGTCAGCGAAGCCGCCGTGACCGTCGTCACGCACGGTACCCACGCCCTGCCCTCGCTCATTGACATCGCGTATCAAAATTCGAAACAAAGTATCCATCACCACCATTGTAAAGCACTGTTGAGTGTAACGGCGATTATCTCTGAATCAAACGGCACTATCACCTTTGGCTGACTGAAATTGCCTGCAGGCAGATAACTGCAAATGTTACGCATGGTTATTGACATATGCCGAAAACCGTGTATAATAACAATAGATGGCATATGCCGATAACTAAAAGAAGGAGGTAACGATTATGCCTAGAAGAGATAAAACAGGCCCGATGGGTTTAGGATCAATGACCGGAAGAGGTTTAGGATCTTGCAGCGGCAAAGAAGCAGAAGAACGTGAAACCGGCTTAGGAATGGGTCGCGGATTAGGCCGCGGACGCCGTTTCGGCCGTCGCTTCGGCCGTGCAGGCGGCAGAGGTTTCGGTCGCGGTTTCGGGATGAACCGTGACTCAACATAATCGCAAAGAATATGGTTCAAAGAGCGTAAGAGCTTTTTGTATAATCGACTTGAAGCGCTTGAATTGCATTTAGAAGACCCTTGAGTCGATTTCAAGGATAGCCGGGCGACGCTCCGGTTATTTCATGTTGAGATAACATAATGAATTATAATGGATCTATCGGTTGAGTTTGTCAACGGCAAACCGTCGGGAGATTTCTATGTGATGACACATTCGATAAAGCAGAGGGATAAATCATGATAATCAAAACTCTGGTGGAAAACACAGCAACGTCAGAAGACCTCGGCTGCGAGCACGGTCTCAGCCTATATATTGAGACAAGAAAACATAAAATTCTGTTTGATGTGGGCGAAAGCGCGTTATTCCTGCAAAACGCCCGAAAACTCGGCGTGAAAATCGCCGACGTCGATTTTCTCGTGATCTCCCACGGCCATTACGATCACGGCGGAGGACTGAAAACATTTCTGAGAGAAAACACAAAAGCTGAAGTTTTTCTACATCGACTCGCCTTTAAAAAATATTATGCCTCCAGGCCGGATGGCACATTGGAATATATCGGTCTCGACGATGACCTGAAAGAAAACAAGCGACTGGTCTTCACATCGGATCGTTTCTTTATCGGCAGCGGCATTGAATTGTTCTCGAATGTCGCCCAGCAGGAACCGCTCCCGACATCGAACCGAGGATTGCTCAAAGAGCACGAGGGGGATTTGCTCGATGATACATTCGCACACGAGCAAAACCTCATCATCGAAGAGGACGGAAAGGTTCTGTTGATCACGGGTTGCGCCCATAACGGGATTGTCAATATCATCGAGCACTTTCATTCGATTAAAAGCAGAATGCCCGATTACGTAATCGGCGGTTTTCATCTCTCGAGCAGTTCCGGCAGCCACGAGAGCTTTGAGACACTCGATCGAATTGCACAATATCTCTTGAGTACAAAGGCAAAGTCGTATACTTGTCATTGCACGGGACTTGAGCCTTATAAAATTCTGAAAGCCAAGATGGGTGATCAGATTAATTACCTATCGACGGGTAGTGAGATATCAATCTAAAAACAGCCCTCGAACAAAAACATAATTTTTACAAGAAGATATGCCCCCTAATATTGGAATATAATGCCAAATAAACAGGCACAAAAGCGTTGAAATGCATCTAATATATGTGTTATGCATTGCATTTGCTGCATTTTTACCGTATAATAATCATGTAAAAGAAAGGAGGGTGGGCACAATGTCTAAAACGGTAAATTTCAGCGTCCGCATGGACAAACAAATAAAACAAGATAGTGAAGCACTGTTTAAGGATTTAGGAATGAATCTAACGACAGCGATCAATGTTTTTTTAAGACAAGCTGTTCGTACAGGCGGTTTTCCTTTTGAAATCAAGGTAGATCAGCCCAATCAGGAAACACTTCTTGCTTTGATAGAATCTGAAAAAATCGCTCAGGATCCTAATGTTGCAGCCTATGAAAACGTAGAAGATGCCCTAAGGGAGCTTAAAAAATGACTTTCAGAATCACTTGGACAAATCGTTTCAAAAAAGATTACAAGCTTGCAATGAAACGAGGATTGCCCATTGATGAGCTTGATGATGTGATTCGTAAACTTGCCCGTGGTGAATCACTACCCGAAAGATACAGAGACCATCTGCTAACAGGCAATTGGAGAGGACATCGTGAATGTCATATCCGACCTAATTGGTTGCTAATCTATAAAATCAGTCACCGTCTTTTAATTTTAACTTTAGTTAGAACAGGGACTCACGCAGACCTGTTAGACTTGTAGCATATAACAACGGCACGGGGATCAATCGATGAAGGAAGATAAGAATACGGCAAGAAAAGTGACGGAGGAGAGCGGTTACGATTTTGTCCTCTCCCCTTCTCATGGCCGCCAAAAGGAAAACATGAAGGCGGCGATTATCGGCATGTCCATGAACATTCTCCTTGCCGCGCTTAAGATGTTCATCGGCGCCATTTCAGGCAGTATCGCCATCCTAGCGGACGGCTGGAATAATTTATCCGACTCATTCAGCTCTGTCGTGTCGATCATCTCGCTTGCCATGGCGTCAAAGCCGGCAGACAAAGAGCACCCCTTCGGGCACGCGCGTTTTGAGTACATCGCGTCGTCCGTCATCGCGATCGGGATGCTCATCGTCGCCGTACAGCTCGGCTACCAGTCTCTACTCCGTACAATCACACCGCAGCCGATGGAAACGGACATCTGGACGCTTATCGCGCTCTTCGCCTCCATCGGGGTAAAACTCTTCCAATACTTCTTTTATCGCTATCGCGGCAAGAAAATCGTATCGACCGTTTTGCTTTCCGCGGCGCAGGACAGTCTCGCCGATGTGTGGGCGACGAGCGGCGTTCTGGCTTCGACGGCCGCATACGCTCTGTTTGAATTTAACATCGACGGTCCGGCAGGGTTGCTCGTGAGCGTCCTTATCGCCTGGTCAGCGATCGGCATCATACGCGAGATGGTGACACTCCTTATCGGTTCCAAGCCGCCCGCCGAGCTGACCGATTCGATCATCGAGCGTATCTTAGAGACAGACCGCCGCATTCTCGGTGTTCACGACCTGATCGTACACAATTACGGCCCCGGCCGTATACATGCGACGGCCCACGTCGATCTCGACAGCCGCGAGAGCTTCCTCGAAACACACCTTATCGTTGACCGCATCGAGCGCAAGATCAAACGAGATCTCGACATCGAACTGCTCGTCCGCCCCGATCCGGCTAATATTCAAGATGAGACCTATATTGAAGTCCTGACGAAACTTGAAGAAGTGACGGCATCGATCGATCACGGCTTTGACATACACAGCTTTCATTTATTTCACACAGAAGACGGAAAACTTGTCGCTTCCTTCGATATACACGAGAGGGGTCCCTGCGAATTGAACGATACGGAAATATTCGACCTCATCCATAAGAAAATGTATGACTATAATAAAAACATCATTCTATGGATTACGCTCGATCGCGAGTACACACGTTCCGTTCATTATGAAACAATCAATTCTGCCGTCATGTCCGAACCTGAGTGAATCTCTCACAATTGCATTTGAATAACGCGTCTTGTTAGAATGTATTAGTGAATAAAAGACGGACATTTACAGTCTCGTCGATGCAAAACGAGGACATGTCATGAAACATTTTTTGTCGGGCAATGAAGCTGTCGCGCGCGGCCTGTATGAAGCCGATGTACGCGTCGGGAGCGCTTATCCCGGGACTCCGAGCACAGAAATCTTTGAAAATCTCCATCTGTATGAGAGCATCTACCATGAATGGGCTCCGAACGAGAAAGTGGCGACGGAAGTCGCCTACGGAGCCTCGATCGCCGGCGTGCGCGCCGTCGCGGCGATGAAACACGTCGGACTCAACGTCGCCGCCGACCCCTTGTTTACGGCGGCATATAACGGTGTCGGTCGAGGACTTGTTATCATCTCCGCCGACGATCCGAGCATGCATTCGTCGCAAAATGAGCAGGACAACCGCCATTATGCGAGAGCGGCGAAAGTTCCGATGTTTGAGCCTTCCGACAGCCAGGAGTGCATCGACATGATTCGCGAAGCGTTCGACGTCTCCGAGCGTTTCGATATTCCCGTTCTTTTCCGCATGACGACGCGCGTCAGCCATTCGCGCAGCCTCGCTCGATTCGGCGAACCCCTGAGTCTCGAACCATTTCCCTACAGTCGCAACGCGAGAAAATATATCGCTGCGCCGGCAAACGCAATGGTGCACCGCGTTGAGTTGGAGGAAAAGCTTAAAGGTCTCGCAGAATATGCCGAGACCTCTCCGTTTAACGTCGTTGAAAAGCGCGGGAACAAGATCGGCGTCATCAGTGCAGGAGGGGCGATGCTCATCGCGAAGGAAGTTTTTCCGGAAGACACGTCGTTCTTAAAACTCGGTTTCACGAATCCACTTCCGATGAATATGATTCGCGAATTCTCCGAGAGTGTCGAAACGCTTTACGTAATCGAAGAGCTCGACCCCTTCATGGAAGAACAGATCAAAGCGGCAGGCATCGACTGCATCGGCAAACAGGTCGTGCCGCCCATGTATGAATTGAACCCGACACTGTTGCGCGAGGCGCTCACGGGAGAGATAGTCACCACACAGGAAGTCGATGCGCAAGCAATCCCTCGTCCACCCGTCCTTTGCCCGGGATGTCCGCATCGCGGTTTCTTCTATACATTGTCAAAACGTAAAGATGTGATCGTCACAGGCGATATCGGCTGTTACACGCTCGGCGGCTCTCCTCCGCTATCCGCGATTGATTCCGTCATCTGTATGGGTGCCGGTTTTACAATTGCGATGGGTATGTCAAAGGCGTTTGAGCAGCTTGGCGAGAGAAAGACGATCTTCGGCGTGCTGGGCGATTCAACATTCTTTCACAGTGGCATCACCGGTGCAATCGAGATTCTTTATAACAAAGGAAACGTCATCCCTGTCGTCCTTGACAACAGCATTACGAGCATGACGGGACAACAAGATAACCCCGGAACGGGCTATACGCTCATGGGAGACATCGCCGAAATCGTGTCGATGGAGGCGATCTTCAGTGCCGTCGGATACAAGAAAATATTTAACGTCGATCCGCAAGATCTCGAAGCAATGAAGAAAACAGTTGACGAGGCGATCGCCTGCGAAGAACCGTGCGCGATTATCGTCAGGCGCCCCTGCGTTCTGATCAAACGCATCAAGCACGAACGGGCTCTTTGCGTCGTCGACCGCGACAAATGTAAGAGCTGCCGCCGTTGTCTCACGGTCGGCTGCCCCGCCGTTTTCTTCAAAGACGGCAAAGCGACGATTGATCCGAATCTCTGCGTAGGCTGCACCGTATGCATGCAGGTCTGTCCATTCGATGCGATTTACAAGGAGGAAGAGTAATGAATAATGATGTCAGAACGATTGTCCTCGCCGGCGTCGGCGGACAGGGCACGATTCTCGTCAGCCGCGTTTTGACGACCGCCCTGATCGATGCTGGCTATGACGTTAAGATGAGTGAAATTCACGGCATGGCGCAGAGAGGCGGAAGCGTCTCGACGACCGTCCGTTACGGCAAGAAAGTCGAGTCTCCCCTTGTCGGAAAAGGCGCCGCCGACATTCTCGTCGCCTTTGAACAGATGGAGGCAGTCCGAAGCACGCCCATTCTTAAAAATGACGGGATCATCATTGTCAACGATTACAAGATCATGCCCCTTCCCGTCGCGTCGGGAAGGGCTGAATATCCTGACAATTACATAGAAAAACTCTCAGAAGCATTCCGCGTGATCGCCTTTAATGCGGGACAGGCGGCGATTGAGCTCGGCAACGCGCGCGTCATGAACATCATCCTATTGGGCGCGATGGTCGAAGCCTTCGAAATGGATCGCCTTGACTGGGACAGCGCCCTTGAAAAACAAGTTCCGCCGAAGTTTTTGGACATCAACCGCAAGGCGTTTGAACTCGGCCGTTCCATGGCGCGCAAAGAAAACGTATAACTGAAAGGATTCAAGATGACTGATCATAATTTGAAACAACCGGTTTCAGATTTCTCCCTAGCGTATGGTCGACAACGCTCAGCGATACGGGAGCTGTTCGAATACGGCAAAATGAAAGCGCGCGAGGTAGGCAGCGCATCAATTTTCGATTTTAGCATCGGCAACCCAAGTGTTCCCCCGCCGCGTCAGATTAATGAGGCATTTTTCTCACTGTTGAAAGAGAGTGACCCGCTCACGCTGCACGGTTATACGAGCGCCCCCGGCGATCTCGAGGTCAGAAAAGCGATCGTTGAGCAAATAAACCGTGAATACGGATGTTCGTACGATGAAAGTTCGATTTATGTGACGTGCGGCGCCTCTGCCGCCCTATCGATCACGTTTCGTGCGCTGTCAATTACGGGTGAGAAAAATGAGTTCATCACACTGGCTCCGTATTTCCCTGAATACGTATGTTACGTGGAAGGACACGGCGCGAAGCTCATCGTCGTCCCTCCGAAATTTCCTGATTTCGGCATTTCGCTTGAGGGAATTGAAGCTGCCATCACGCCTGCGACACGCGGGATCATCTTGAATTCGCCCAACAACCCGACGGGGCGCATTTATAAGACGGAGGAGCTGGCAGATCTCGCCGATCTTCTGCACAGGAAAGCGCGTGAAATAGGTCGCCCCATCTACATCGTCTCCGATGAGCCGTATCGAGAGCTCGTTTACGACGGTGCGGTCACGCCGTTCATACCAAATATCTACAAAAACACGATCGTCTGCTACTCTTACAGCAAAGCGTTCTCCATGCCCGGAGAGCGTATCGGATACGCTCTCGTCCATCCGGAAGCCGATGCCGCACGTGAAATCTGCGACGCCATCGCCGGCTCGGCGCGATCGCTCGGATACGTCTGCGCTCCCTCATTGATACAGCGAGTCATCAAACTTTGCGTCGATGTAAAGCCCGACCTCGCCTCGTACGATCTCAATCGACAGACGATGTACGAAGGACTGACGGAAGTCGGCTACAACTGCGTCAAGCCCGAGGGTGCTTTTTATATGTTTGTTGAGGCGCCGGGAGGCGACGCACAAGCCTTCTCCGACTACGCGAGACTGAACTATAACCTCCTCATCGTGCCGTCAGAGAGCTTTGAATGCCCGGGCTATCTCCGCATATCGTATTGTGTGTCCCTTGGCCGCATCAAATCGTCACTGCCATTGTTCGACATGTGCCTAAAATCGTTCAAGCGCGACAATAAATCAAATAACGCGTTACAAATGAAGACAACGTAATGCCGCAATCACGAGAGGTGGTTGCGGCATTTTTATTTCTTATTGATCGAAAAGAGAGTCTGTACCTGAGACGAGATATGGATTCCTCTCTAAAACTTATTTACTAATCGGTATTAAATTCAGCTCGCAGGAAACAATCTCATCGGAAGATTGAAGCGGTTTCAATCCGTATACCTTTCTAATTTTATTATACGGCTTTGGCATTTGCCTTCCTATTATTTTTGCTCCTATTAATTTTGCAATCGAAGAATACAAAACACTATTGACTAAACGGAAATAATACTGTAATCTGTTAATCAAAGCAAAAAGGGTGATAAAAGATGGCCTAAAATTAGCCGATTTTGATATTTTCAAAGTACAATTGCAACAATAGTTTTAATTTGTTTTTTGGCTTTGAACCCTTGTATCATGTAATACTAAAGCAGATGATGAGTACAGTCGCAAATCCGACAAGTAAAACCTTGCGGTACAATATCGCAAATATCTAACAAGTGTTTTCTGCCACAATCTGAAATTTTTAGTTACAAATATTTTAATTTAGAGAAGAAATAAGGTTTTTCGAAATCAATTATTTTGAACACATTGTAAAGATTTCATGAATGTTTAAAGGAGGAAAAATCATGAAAAAGTTTGCAATTGTTATTATCGGCATCCTGCTCATAGTAGGGCTCGTTGCCTGTGGCGGTAAAAGTGATTCCAGTCAAGTCAGTGAAGCCAGTAAACCCAGTGAAGCCGGTAAACCCAGTGAAGCCGGTGAACCCAGTGAAGCCAGTGAACCCGGTGAAGCCGGTGAACCCAGTGAAGCCGGTGACGCCAGTGAAGCCGGTGACGCCGCTGCTGAGAAAAATCCGTACAATCTGGACTACGAATCCGACCTGTTTCAGCCCATGTCGGAGGACAAAAAAGCGTCTGCAAAGACCTTAAAAGAGACTGCGACGGAATTGATTGAAGAGGATAGCATTTTTGTCAGGTCCAAGTACGCCGACTACACTTATGAGGATGTCGCAGAACATATCGGGGTTGATGCCACTCAATATTTTTATAATGATCAATGGCCCGGTCGGGAGTACATATGGTATGCCGACGACGACAGCGTATCGTTATTTCTCGTGTTCGCTGAGTCGGGCGGCGTTTGGAAATTGGCTGCTATGACGGTAGATCCGTTTGATTAATTATTGCATTCACCTGTATTATCGATTGTAACTATCGATTATAACTAATATATATAGGAATTATGCCCCAAATCCAATCCTCGGATGAGGAAAAGTTTTAGACACATTGTAAAGATTTCATGAATGTTAAAAGGAGGAATAATCATGAAAAAGTTTGCAATTATTATCCTCAGCATCCTGCTCATAGTTGGGCTCGTTGCCTGTGGCGACAAAGGTGATTCCAGTCAAGTCAGTGAAGCCAGCAAAGCCAGTGAAACCAGTAAACCCAGTGAAGCCGGTAAACCCAGTGAAACCGGTGAACCCAGTGAAGCCAGTGACTCCGCTGCCGAGAAAAATCCGTATAATCTGGACTACGAATCCACCGAGCTTCAGCCCATGTCGGAGGACAAAAAAGCGTCTGTAGAGACCTTAAGAGAGACTGCGAAGGAATGGCTTGAAGGACGTAGCATGTTTGCCGGGACCAAGTTTGCCGACTACACTTATGAGGATGTCGCAGAGCATATCGGGGTTGATGCCACTTACTATTATTATAATGAACAATGGCCCGGTCGTACGTATTCATGGTATGCCGAAGACGACAACGACGTATCGTTCGCGATCGTGCTCAGCGAGAGGGGCGGCGTTTGGAAATTGGATGCTGCGACTCAAAGTTCGTTTGATTAATTATTGCATTCATCCGTATTGTCAATTATGATTAATGTATATATAAATCATTGTCACAGAACTTTGTGATACGAAGGAGGTATATTACGATGGGAAAATATCAGGTTAAAACCACAAAAGATGGCTCCGGCTTCATCTTTAATCTCAAAGCGCCAAACGGCCAAGTAATCGCTACATCCGAAGTTTATAACACTCTTGAATCTTGCAAAAAGGGCATTAACAGCGTCAGCGTCAATGCTCCGATAGCCAATCTTGAAGATCAGACAGTTCCCGGTTTCAAAGTGGAAACAAATCCGAAATTCGAGATTTATACGGACAAAGCCGGCGAATTTCGTTTCCGTCTGAAGGCGAGAAACGGACAGATTATAGCAGTCAGTGAGGGTTACACAGCTATGGCAGGTTGCCTAAACGGCATAGAATCCGTACGTAAGAATGCAGTAGATCCGGAAATTGAGATGGAAGAATAAACTCTACTTCTCACGTTGACAAATAACTGGCTGGAAACAGCCAGTTATTTTTTGCGATTTTATATAATCAGATTATTTAAATAATCGTGAAATTTCTCCACATTCAATTTAAAAATCAACCCGTCATAAAGCTTTCCATTTACTTTTCTATAGTTCTCATCAACTCGGCACACCTCAAACCCAAGTTTTTCTGCCACCGCTATCATTGGATCATTGCCGGACCAAGTTTCTGTATACAAATCGTCAATTCCGCGAGACAGATAGTATTGGATAAATGCCGCGAAGGCTTGCGTACCTAATCCTTTGTACCAATACGATGATTCACAGATTTCTATACCAAGCGTATGTAAGCAACCGCCTTCAGATCGGGACTTCCAGTTAAACTCTTTATCATTCAGATAGCAGTTTACGCCGCCTATATGAACGCCATCTTTCGTATCTATTTCAAATGCCCATCGAAAATCATGATCATTTTTTCTCGCCGATAATCTCTTCAATGCCTTTTTAGTGAATTCATCTTGGTCGAATGTTCTTATATCTCTTTTCGTTTCCCAAGGAGCATCCCAATCAGACCAAGCTGTCTCTACAGTCATCCACCGAATGTCATCTTCAATATCTTCCCTCTTATAATCGCGCAAAACGATATCCATGTATTCAATGCGCATGTATTACACTCCATATTTTGAATGTCACACTTTGTGGAAACTCTGAAATCCTACCCGCTTGCCCGTCATTATTAGACTCAAAGTACAATCCGACTGTAGTGAAGCTCTCTTTCTTCAAACCAGGCGAACTCCTCAAAACCGAGACTATTCAGATAGGCAATCGTGTCCTTCACGTAACGGCCGTTCTGCTCTACGCGGTGAGCGTCCGACGCGACCGTCAGGAATCGTCCGCCCAACTCACGGTATCTGATCAGGACATCCGAATCCGGCATCGCCTCTTCCAACGTGTAACCTTTATCTCTGATCAAAGCTTCGATCGTCCCCGTATTGATCTCGAGAATTTGTTCGTTATCACGCATCGTTCGAAAGAGTTTATCGAATGAATCGGGAGTGTGCTTGTAGAGCATCTTTGATTTTTCTTCCGGCGCATAGCGCGAAAAGTAGTCGTAATGCGCCACGATACGTGAACCGGAAAGTTCTCGCGCCGATTGCTCGATCATGTCAATAGTACTTGTATAGAGTTTATTAAAATCCCGTGTATAAATCTTATCTTTATGAAGATATGGATCATACCCATCATAAAAGTGAACGGCAACGATCGTATAATCAAAGGGATACTGTTCGTCAACTTCTCTCAGCTGTGCACCGTTGTGCGGAGTCCAACCGAGTTCCAAAGACAATAGAAATCCCGGCTTATCGCCTGCACTTCGTTTTGAAGGCATCCTGCGACGATCGTAAAAAGTTTCGACGTAAGAGGCAACATCCACTTCCCAAGGGTTTTTCTCCGTCGTCAAGACATCGAGATCGTGATGATCGGAAATGGCGAACCCGTGCAATCCCCTTTCGATGGAAATGGCTTCGAGCTCATCAAATGTCTGCCGCGCGTCGGGCGACCAACCTGTCAAGTGGTTATGTGTTTCAACAAATTTCATCATATTATCCTTTGAGTTCTATCTCGCCGTGAAGGAAACTCTCCTTCAAAGCCCAAAGCTCTTGCGAAAGATCGACGTAATACTCCTGCGGGTTCTCAAAGCGTTTAATCGAATCCCACAAAGTGTCAAGTTGCGCACGGCAATACTCTCTAATCTCTTCTATATCACGCGCCTGATAGCACGATTTACCCTTGACGAAAATCGGCTGTAGCAGCAGTTCCGCCCTGAAATCGTACAGTGTTTTACGCTTCCATGTGTGTTCAGGATCAAAAATAGTCAGAGGTTTCGACTCGTCGATCGTCTCATGGACGAGCACAATCAGATCGGCCTCCACAAAACCTGTCTCTTTGTTGTAGAGACGATAAACTTGCTTTTCCCCGGGATTCGTCACTTTTTCGGGGTTATCGGAGAGTTTCATGCGCGGCTCGGCGATACCGTTCTCCTCAATGAGAGAGAGTTTGTAGACACCATTAAAAACGGGATCGTCACGCGAGGTGATCAGGCGCTCACCGACACCGAACGAATCGATCTTAGCGCCCTGATGCAAAAGATCGCGGATAAGATATTCATCAATGGCGCTGCTGACCGTGATGGAACAGTCAAACATGCCAGCCGCATCGAGCATTTTCCGCGCGTTGATTGACAGATAGGCAAGATCCCCCGAGTCGATGCGAATCGATTTCAATCGGCGCCCCATCGGCTCTAAAATTTCGTTTGCGACGCGTATCGCGTTGGGCACACCGCTCTTCAGCGTATTGTACGTATCGACGAGGAATTGGCACTCATCGGGGTACGCCATCGCATATGCTTTAAACGCTTCGTATTCAGTGTCGAACGCCTGGACCCAGCTGTGCGCCATCGTACCCAGCGCGGGAATATTAAACGCCTTACCGGCGAATGTACATGATGTTCCTGCGACTCCCGCGATGTAGGCGGCACGAGCGCCGAGCATTGACCCGTCGACTCCCTGTGCACGCCGAGCTCCGAACTCCATAATCGGACGTCCTTGCGCGGCACGAACAATACGCGAGGACTTCGTAGCGATCAGGCTCTGGTGATTGATGGTCAGCAGAATCATCGTCTCGATCATCTGAGCTTGAATTATGGGTCCTTTGACCTTGACAATCGGCTCGCCCGGGAAAATCGGTGTACCTTCCGGAACAGCCCACACATCACAGGCAAACTCAAAATGACGAAGGTAGTCGATGAAATCTTCTTCAAACAGACCAAACCCATTCAAATAGTCGAGATCTTCTTCCGAGAACCGAAGATTCTCCAAATAATCGACGAGTTGCTCGACCCCCGCCATAATGGCGAATCCGCCTCGTTGCGGAACTGTTCGGAAAAACATATCAAAAACGGCGATCGTGTCCTTCATGCCTGTTTTGAAATAGCCGTTCGACATGGTAATCTCATAAAAGTCGGTGAGCATCGACAAGTTATATCTGTCATTACGTTTCTCCACCTTATTACCTCTCTTTCAGCTTTCACCGTTGTTTAGCGGTTCGCCCGATTCAGGCGGGCAGTCATTCTTCACTAACCTTCTGCGATGTCGCCACAGTCAGATAGATGCCATCGTTCACTCGACAGAAGTTCCGCTCTCTTTGACTCGAATCTTTCATCTTCGTACGGCCAGCAGTCATCGCCGAACAAATCGGCTGCAAAATATACGCGCTCCAACACGAGACCCTCGGAAGGCATTGTCGGCCCCGCACACACTCTGTCACGAGCTTCGATTACGTAAGCAAGTTCGTTTACGGATATTTTATCCTGTCCGATATACACGAGCGTCCCCGCGATAATACGTGCCATATGGTAAAGAAAGCCGTCTCCCGTCATCGTGATCGTCAGTTCCCCATAACCATCAATTTGAATATCATGCAATGTTCTGACAGGGCGCTTCGTCGGTGACCCCTGATCCATAAAAGATGAAAAATCGTGCGTCCCGCGGAAATACTCAAGAGCGGAACGCATGGCATCGACGTTGAGCTCGCCCGGTACGAACGCCGTTGTACGGCGCTTAATAACCGGACGCGTCTCACCCGTCAAAATCGTATACCGATACGTCTTACCGAGCGCATCATACCGCGCATTAAAACCGCTAGGCACACATTGGGCGGCGCGAACGGCGACAGACTCCGGCAGCTTCGTATTCCACGCCCTTGCGATTCTATCGGCGGGGATCGATGTCGAGGAAGAAAAATCGGAAACGTGTCCGAGTGCCGAGACTCCCGCGTCCGTACGGCTTCCTCCTCGCAAAGAAATCGTTTCACCTGTCAGCGATCGCCAGGCATCCTCGAGGCAAGCCTGAACTGAAGGCGCATTTTTCTGTCGCTGCCATCCGTGAAAAGCGGAGCCATCAAACTCCGTCATGATCGCGTATCGCGTCCTATTGTCCCGGCTTGTGTTCACGTTTCTATCATATCACTGATTAATTCAGACGCCGATCTATTCTTATGCTTAAGTTTTGGTTCCATGCAGTGGAAAAAATCTCAAACGGCGATCAAGGGCGGCAAATACGGCTCTACGACGATGACGAGCAGCAGCAATATAATCAGGATGACGGAGAAAATAACATCGATGACCGATAACTTCAATGTGTGTAAGCGTGTTCTAGCGACGCCGCCTCGATAACAGCGAGCTTCCATAGCGACGGCGAGGTCGTCTGCCCGCCGGAAACTGGAGATAAACAGCGGGACAAGTATGCTGACGAGTCCGCGTATTCTGCGAAGCGGCCCACCCGTATCGTAATCGGCGCCGCGCGAGGACTGAGCCTTCATAATCTTATCGGCTTCATCGAGAAGTGTGGGGACGAATCGAAGCGCGATCGACATCATCATCGCGAACTCGTGGACGGGAAACCGAAGATGGCGCAGAGGCGACAACAAACTCTCCAGCGCGTCGGCGATGGCGAGCGGCGTCGTCGTCAATGTCAAAAACAGAGAAGTATTGACAACCATCAGCACTAAGCGCAGTGCCGTCATACCGCCCGAGATCAAACCCTCTCGTGTGACCTTGATAGTCCCCAGCTGTAAGATCACGTGCCCCTCAACAGTGAAAAGATGTAACAGCGTCGCGAAAATGATAATGAACAGAAGCGGGCGCACACTGCGCATGATCAGCTTGAGTTTAATGCGCGAAATCAGCATGACAGTTATTGTCCAAAGAAGAAAAACGGCTAAGATGCGTACATCGCGTGCGGAGAGCGTCGCCACCATCAGCACGATAGCGCCTATGAATTTTACGCGCGCGTCAAGGCGGTGTATCAGCGATGTCCCGGGGACTGACCGACCTAGCATACTGCGCGATTTCATAGCATCTCTTTCCTAATGAACGAACTATCGACGGCAACTGGCTGACATATCAGCCCTCGGCAACCGCTCTTAAGAGCGCGCAGGCCGCTTCTTCAGCTGTATAACAGTTTGTATCAAGTCCCGGGAACAAGTCAACAAAACAGTTGAGAAATCGTTTTGAGGACGGAATATCGAGGGAGACGCTCTGAAGGAAATCAGCCGAAGAGGTCATCTCGCGCGGTGTGCCGTATCCCGCTACTTTGCCGTTGTTTAATATCAGGATGCGATCGCAAAGGCAAGCCATCGTCTCCATATCGTGTGAGACGATGAGAAGCGTCGCCCCTTCGTCCACAAGCGTCACCAAGTCTGAAAAAAGCTCATCGCGCCCTGAAGGGTCAAGCCCGGCCGCCGGTTCATCCATCATGATGATGTCGGGTTCCGCAGCCAAGACGCCGGCGATGGCGACGCGTCGACGCTGTCCGCCCGACAGTTCAAAGGGCGAACGATGCAAAATTGATTCGACCCCAAGCCTTCTCGCCGCACTCAATACGGCGCGCTCGACTTCTTTCGGCGTACGATTCAGCTGCTTCGGCGCAAAGGCAATATCAAGCGCAACAGTCTCTTCAAATAACTGATCCTCGGGGTATTGAAAGAGAAGTCCCACGTGACGGCGAATGTCGCGAACCGTCTTTCTGTCGGAAAGATCACGCCCGAGAACGACAACCGTTCCCTTCTTTGAGGGGATAATACCGTTGATATGCTGTATCAGTGTCGACTTCCCCGAACCGGTGTGACCTAAGATACCGAGAATCTCCCCTTTTTCAACTGAAAATGAGACATCTTCAAGCGCTCTGACAGGTTCTCCCGCATCGGAGACGTAGTCAAATGAGAGGTTGGAAATCTCGATCACACGCTCACGATCGAGATCTTGCGATGCGTTATCCACACCGCGTCTTTCGCCGATTTCGTAACCTGCGTCGAGGTCTCCGGTCGATTCAGAGGAAGTACGGGATTCTATAACACCGCGAACGAATGAAACGGCTCCTTCAAATGAAAAAATATCTTCCGGTCGGTAATATGTGTCAGTCGTATCGGCGATGCGGCGGGCGATCTCAATATGCACGGGAACGGAAAGTCCTTCGGCGCGAACCCGCTCGAATTGATCAAAAACTTCAGCGGGCGTCCCCTCCAATACGATGCTCCCGTCACTGATCACGTACACGTAATCGGCGAGCACGGCCTCTTCCATATGATGCGTGATCTGGACGATCGAAATATCGGACTTCTCCTTCAGCTCGAGGATGAGCTCCATCACACTGCGCCTTGACATCGGATCGAGCATTGATGTCGCTTCGTCGAGAATAATGCACTCCGGTTCCATCGCCAAGATCGATGCGATGGCGAGTTTTTGCTTTTGACCGCCAGATAAATTGTGCGGGGCGCGATCGCGTAAAGCGGTAAGACCTGAACTCCGAAGCGCTTCATCGACTCGTGCGTTTACTTCGTCGATCGGAAGCTCCAAATTGCACGGACCGAAAGCGATGTCGTCAGCGACCGTCGCACCGATCAATTGATTGTCGGGGTTTTGAAAGACCATACCGCAGATACGGCGAATCTCAAATATATCGAGTGAGTCTGTCGTGTCCATGCCGTTGACGAGGACGGAACCCTCATCGGGAAGCAACAGCCCGTTGATCAGGCGAGCGATCGTCGACTTGCCTGATCCGTTGCGGCCGAGGAGCGCAACGTGTGAACCTTTTTTTACGTGGAAAGAGACGTGATCGACGGCGCGAATCGGGAGCTGCCCCTCTTCAGCGCCGTATGTATAACTGACATCCTTAAAATGAATCACCGGGCAACTCCTCCGGACTGATCAAATGAATTGATCGTAATCCACCCGTGCAATGGGTTGAATTATCGCGAGCATCTTACCTATGCAAAAGAAAAGACCGAATGCCGGGGGCGTTCGGTCCAACCATTTCCACGGTCAACGCCACGGAAAATGACGTGCCAGATAAGTCTAAACAAGCTCAATGACTGCCATCGGCGCGGCGTCACCGCGACGCGGACCGAGTTTCGTAATGCGCGTATATCCTCCGGAACGCCCCGCGTAACGAGGAGCGACCGTATTGAACAGGTGGTTGACTGTATTGACGCGCTTACCGTCTTCGTCACGTGTCTCAACGAGCACGTTCATGATTTTACGGCGAGCGGCAAGCCTCGAAGGCATGTCAACTTGTACTGTCTTCGTCTTCATCTCACGTTCAACGACATCATACTTGCGATCGTTTTTCGACGTCGCCGTGCGGAGAATCTTACGCCCTTTATCGTCAAGTTTCGCTCCTGATACTTGAACGGTTCTTGTTGTGAAATTGTTCTGCTCTTTCACGGCAAGCGAGATAATCTTCTCGGCGATACGAGCCGTTTCTTTTGCGCGCGTCTCCGTCGTCGTCACTTTGCCGTGAACGATTAGGGATGTGACGAGATTTCGCAGCATTGACTTCCTCGCAGCCGTTTTTTGGCTGAGTCTTCTATATCCTGCCATGAGATGGTACTCCTTCTTTCCTAGTTTTCCGGATCTGCCAATTTGAGATCAAGTGCGTCGAGTTTTTCGACGAGCTCCGCGAGTGACGTCGTCCCGAGATTTCTGACTTTCATCAAGTCATCGTATGATTTCGCGACGAGGTCGGCGACGGTATGGATATCGGCGCGCTTCAACGAATTGAAGATACGCGTTGAAAATTTCAATTCTTCAATCGGCGCGTCGTAGATGCTCTTCTCCTTCTCGTCAATATGAAGCGTTTCAGGCTCCGGCACCGTATTATCGTGCGTCATCGACAGGAAGAGGTTGAGATGCCCGATCAAAATCTCGGACGCCTTCGCCAGCGCGTCTTCCGCAGTAATCGTCCCGTCCGTCCAAACTTCTAGTGTCAGCTTGTCGTAGTCGGTAACTTGGCCGACACGCGTATCTTCGACGTGGAAATTGACCTTACGAATCGGCGTAAAGATACTGTCAATCGGAATCACGCCGATTGGCGCATTGGCGTCTTTATTCTGTTCGGCGCTCTTGTAACCGATACCTGAATTAAACGTCAGTCCCATAAACAGAGGTCCTTCGCCGTTCATGTGAGCGATAACGAGATCGGGATTGATGATCTCGAGCTCATCACTCTGAATAAACTCGCCGGCGCGGACGGGGCCGGAATAATTGGCTTCCTTGTTGATAAAGACTGTCTTCGGGCCCGGCACGCTCAATCTCGCGCGAATTTGCTTGATGTTCAGCAAAATTTCCGTAACGTCCTCAATCACGCCCGGAATGGTCGAATATTCCTGAAAAACGCCTTCAATGCGAATCGATGTCACAGCGCAACCCGGCAAGGACGAGAGCAGCACACGGCGAAGCGCATTGCCTAACGTGATGCCGTAACCGCGCTCAAGCGGTTCAGCGACGAACAACCCGTACGTTTCATCTTCCGAGTGTGTTTTGTATTCAATATTTGTATTTTTGACTTCAATCATGTGAGCCTCCATGGTCGAGCTGTTCCGATAGACATGCGAATTACTTCGAGTAGAACTCAACAATCAATGTCTCTTCGACGGGGACATCAATTTCTTCACGCTCGGGAACTCTGAGGATCGTGCCCTTGAGAGCCGAAGCATCAAACGTCATCCAATTCGGAACGATCGTGTTCGGCAGATCTTCAAAGACTTTCACGCTGCGCGAATTTTCGCGGACGGCAACTTCATCACCGGGCGATACCGTCATCGAAGGGATGCTGGCACGGTGACCGTTCAGATTAAAATGTCCGTGATTAATCAGTTGACGAGCCTGTGCGCGCGTTGACGTAAACCCCATGCGGTAGACAACATTGTCAAGCCTCAGCTCCAAAAGCTTCAGCAGATTTTCACCGCTCTTTCCGGGCATTTTCGTCGCACGGTCATACGTATTGCGGAATTGCTTTTCCAACACACCGTAAATAAACTTGACAGATTGTTTCGCCTTGAGCTGGCGACCGTACTCGCCTTCTTTTCTACGCGACTGCTTCGGATTTCTTCTCGATTTTTTATTGATTCCCAACATCTGAGGTGCGATATCGAGTGAGCGGGCTCGCTTCAGGATGGGTGATCGATCTTTTGCCATGTTTCCTGTCTCCTATTAAACTCTTCTGCGTTTGGGCGGGCGACACCCGTTATGCGGGATCGGCGTCACGTCTTTGATCAAGACGATATCCAAACCGCCCGTCGCGAGGGCGCGAATCGCCGACTCACGACCTGATCCGGGGCCACGTACGTAGACTTCAACTGTCTTCATACCGTGCTCGACGGCTTTGCGGGCTGCTGTCTCCGCTGCCAACTGTGCCGCGAACGGGGTCCCTTTACGCGAACCTTTCATGCCTTGTGCTCCTGAACTCGACCAGGAAATCACGTTGCCTGCAGGGTCGGTGATCGTTATGATCGTATTGTTAAAGGACGAACGGATATGCGCATGTCCGCGCTCGACATTTTTCCGGTCACGTCTTCTCGTTCTTGCTACTGGACGTCCTTTTCTAGACACGGTTCGTCCTCCTTATCTCTTTTTCTTCGCCATCGTGCGTCTCGGACCTTTGCGTGTTCTCGCGTTGGTGCGCGTACGCTGTCCCCTTACCGGAAGGCCGGTACGGTGACGGCGACCGCGGTAACAGCCGATCTCCGATAGGCGCTTGATATTCATTGCGCGCTCACGGCGCAAGTCACCTTCAACGATGTAATGATGTTCCAATACCTCACGAATACGCGTAATCTCATCATCCGTCAGATCACGGACACGCGTATCGGGACTGACTTCAGCCGCCGCGAGGATTTCATTTGATCGTGAGCGACCGATACCGTAAATGGCGGTCAGGCCAATCTCAACGCGTTTATCATTGGGCAAATCTACCCCGGCAATACGTGCCATTCGCTACCTCCAATTATGCTCGTATGGCTTATCATAAGCGACCACGGACAGTTGACGATTCGTCACAAATCCCGTGCCGCACATTATCTCAAAGCGAGACGCGACGATCAGCCTTGTCTCTGCTTATGTTTCGGGTCACTGCAGATTACCATGACACGCCCACGGCGCTTGATCACACGGCATTTTTCGCAGATTGGTTTGACCGAAGGTCTAACTTTCATGGTTCTCCTCCTTTATGCTGCGTGTCAACACACACAGCTAATAATTTTAGCGCGAGACGCTGTAAAATGCAAGCTCTCACTTCGAGCGCCAAGTGATGCGTCCTCTCGTCAAGTCATACGGAGACAGTTCTACGGTAACGTGGTCACCTGTAAGAATTTTGATGTAGTTCTGTCGCAACTTGCCCGAAATATGAGCAATCACTTCGAATCCGTTTTCCAGCCTTACACGGAAAACGGCATTCGGCATGGCATCGACAACGACTCCTTTAACTTCAATTTTATCTTCTTTCGGCATCTACTCCTCCGATGAGCTCTCACTCTTTTGAATCGGTGCACATGTCTCTTCCCATGCGCGAATCAACTGTCGGATGAACGTATCTCGCTCTCTCTCGCAAGTCTCCCGGCGGAGTGCCTCCGCCAGTTCCTGCGAAGTTATCGCATGTCCAACGGTTTGGACGTGCTTCGCGTTCTTGCGTTTCGCATTGGCAAGTGTTCTCTTATTGCCATCTGTCAGGAGAAGATAATTCTCCGACTCAACTCCGATGACAATGTACAATCGTCCTCTGTCGTGGCCGGCACGCGATCGGACGACCATGCCGGGTACGAACTTCGCCGGCAGCCGGTACGCCACGGCTCTGTCGCCTTCACACATCGACTTTCCGACCTCAAGGGCGCAACGTCAGAACGACGGGACCCTCATCCGTGATGGCAAACGTGTTCTCGTAGTGCGAGGACGGCTGCCCGTCCACCGTAACGAACGTCCAGTCATTCGATGTCATCACCACATTATACGAGCCGAGCGTCACCATAGGCTCAAGTGCCAGCGTCATGCCGGCTTGGAGCCTCAGTCCGCGTCCTTTTCTGCCGAAGTTCGGCAAATTGGGCGACTCGTGAAGTTCCCTTCCGACGCCATGGCCTGTCAACACGCGGATGACGCCGAATCCGTGCGACTCGCAATGTTGCTGCACAGCCGCGGAGATATCGCCGATCCTGTTGCCCGGTCGCGCTTTCTCGAGCCCTTTCCAAAAAGATTCTTCCGTCACTTCGACGAGCTCTCTTACGCGAGGCGGCACATTGCCGATGATGTACGTTCTCGCCGCGTCACTGTGAAATCCATCGAGGTACGCGCCGACATCGACTGATACGACCATACCGTCCTCTAAAAAGCGATCGTCGCTCGGAATCCCGTGAACGACTTCGTCGTCGATGGAGATACAAGTTGCCGCAGGAAACGGTACGACCCCGGATCCGCCGTATCCGAGAAACGACGGTATCGCCCCCGCTCCGACGATGACTTCATGCGCAACGCGATCGATGTCTCCGGTCGATACACCGGGTTTCATCAAGGGAGCGATCGCTTCAAAAACCGACGCGACGACTGCGCCCGATTTTTTCATCGCGAGAATTTCTTCGTCGGACTTAATCCGAATCATGCCTTCCCCTTCGCTCCGTCGATCAAGGCAAAAAGCCTGTTGCGTGTCTCATCGCTCGGCGGGCCGTCATTTGAGAACGCGACGAGCAGATCACGGTTTCCGTAATAGTCGATCAGCGGCGCCGTGCTTAAATGGTAAGCTTCCAAGCGCTTTCTGAGAGTCTCTTCCGTATCATCGCTACGGTGAACAACGTTTCCGCCGCAATGATCACACGTTCCTTCGACAGCAGGCGCCATGTTCTTCGCATTGTACGGCTGACCGCACTTGATGCACACGAGACGAGAAAGAGTCCGTTCGATGAGGATGCTTTCGTCAATGATGAGATTGATCACCACGTCAATCGCCAGACCGCGCTTCTCGAGCAATTCGCCCAGCGCTTCGGCCTGCGGGATTGTCCGCGGAAAGCCGTCGAGGACAAAACCGTTCGACGCGTTTTTGTCGGTGAGCGCCTTTTCGACGAGCTTAATGGTCAGCTCATCCGGCACGAGAGCGCCCTGTTCCATGTATGACTTGACTTCACAACCGAGCGGTGTCTCCGCAGCGAGTTCCGCACGGAAGAGGTCGCCGGTCGCGATATGAGCCAGACCTTTTTCGTCGGAGATAATCTTCGACCAAGTCCCTTTGCCGCTGCCCGGCGCACCCAATAATATTAGTCGCTTGCCCATGGTCAACTCCCTCATCAATCAAGGAAACCCTTGTAGTGGCGCATGAGCATCTGCGCTTCAAGTTGATTCACAATATCCATCGCCACGCCGACTAAGATCAGTACGGCCGTTCCGCCGAACCAGATACCGTGTGCGCCCGTAATCATGCCGAGCACCGAAGGCATCAGGACGAGGATGGCGAGGAACACCGACTCGAACCAGTTGAGACGGCGCGCCGTTCTGCCGATAAATTCAGCCGTAGGACGTCCCGGACGAATGCCGAGTATGTAGCCGCCATTCTTCTGCAAGTTGTTCGCGATATCGACCGGATTGAAACTGATCGTCGCGTAGAAGAACGTAAAAGCCACAATCATGATCGTGTAAACGACGTAGTAGAGAGGGTTCTGATTGAAGTTCATCAACCACATCGCGAATTTACCCGTACTTCCCGTAAAGGATGCGATCGTCGACGGAACCATCAGAACCGACATTGCGAAGATGACCGGCAGAACACCTGATTGGTTAACTTTGATCGGCAGATATGTGCTCTGTCCTCCATAGACTTTCCGACCGACGACACGTTTCGTGTACTGAACAGGGATCCGTCTCTCAGCGCTCTGTACGAACACGACGATCGTGATGATCGCTATGAATACGAAAACGACGAGTAAGACGAGTCCGATCGCGAGCAAGATGTTTTTCGTCACGGTCAAGCCTTGGAAGTAAAGGAACAACGTTTTAGCGCCGCTCGGCAGACGGCTCGCAATACCGATAAAGATAATGAGCGAAATGCCGTTCCCGACTCCGCGCGCATCGATTTGCTCGCCTAGCCAGACGACGAACGACGCGCCGGCCGCGAAGCTCAAAATCACGATCGTCAAGCTCAACCACTCGGGAATACCGGGTGTCGTCGCTCCGCGCGTCATCAGCGCGTACGACGTCGCCATCACGAGCGAAAGGACGAGCGTGACGGCACGCGTGATCTTTTGGATCTTCTTCTGCCCGACTTCGCCTTCCTTAGACATGCGTTCAAGCGCCGGGATGGCAAATGTCAGCAACTGCATGATAATCGATGCGTTGATATAAGGCGAAATACCGAGCGCCAGCACGGAGACCGACTTAAATGCACCACCGGATATGATATCGAGAAACTGACCGAGTTGGCCGAAACGCTCGACGAGCGCGGCGAATGCCGCACTGTCGATCATCGGCGTCGGGATCGCTGTCCCAAGTCGGTATATCAGGATCGCGACAAGCGTAAACTGGAGTTTTTTCCTGAGATCAGGAATTCTCCAAGCGTTTACTAACGTCTGAAGCATGCTGCCCATGTCAGATTACCTCACAAGTACCCCCGGCCTTCTCGATTTTTTCTTTGGCCGTGGCAGTAAAAGCTTTGGCTTTCACATTGAGTTTAATCGTCAGTTCTCCATCACCCAGAACCTTGAGGCCGTCGTTGACCTTCGGGAGGGAGATGACGCCGGCTTCCGCCAAGGAAGCGGCATCGACACTGGAGCCTTCTTCCATGCGCATCAAGTCGCCGACATTAACTGTAATGTACTGTTTTGCAAAACGCTTATTGTTAAAACCGCGCTTCGGCAGTCGGCGGTAAAGCGGCATCTGTCCGCCTTCAAATTGCGGGCGAACACCGCCGCCGGAACGCGATTTTTGACCTTTCGTCCCGCGACCTGCAGTCTTACCGCTGCCGGAACCTCTCCCGCGTCCGACTCTCGATGCTTTTGTGTTTGAGCCCGGAACGGGTCTCAGATCATTAAGCTTCATCGTCTTCTCCTTCATACGGTTCAGCGACAACGAGGTGACGGACATGGTGAACCATGCCGCGAATCGCGTCGTTGTCCTTCTGGATGACAGTCTGCCCTATCTTTCTCAAACCGAGAGCCTGCACTGTCGCCTTATGCTTTTTGCTGGCGTTGTTAGTGCTTCTGAGCAGAGTAACTTTCAAATAAGCCATGTCACCCTCCTTTACAGAATCTCGCGTGGATTCTTGCCGCGGATCTCCGCGACTTCTTCCAATGTACGCAGTGATTTCAATCCTTCGATCGTCGCGTTGACAATGTTGTTCGGATTCGGGCTGCCCAAAGACTTCGTACGGATATCCTTGATGCCTGCCAGCTCACAGACGGCACGGACAGCACCGCCTGCGATAACGCCGGTACCGGCGCTCGCCGGTTTCAACAGCACTTGAGCGGCACCGAAACGGCCTGTCACTTGGTAGGGAATCGTGTCTTTATACATCGCGATCTCGACCATGTTACGCTTGGCATCTTCAATTCCTTTGCGAATCGCTTCGGGAATCTCCGCAGATTTTCCGAGACCTTTACCGACGCGTCCCGCGCCGTCTCCTACAACGACAAGCGCCGTGAAGCGGAAGTTACGTCCGCCTTTGACCGTTTTGGCGACACGCCCGATATGAATCACGCGCTCTTGGAGCTCGTTTTCGCGGTCTCTCTCTTCTCTTCTGTCACGATCTCTGCGATCTCTATTATCTCTTCTCATCGTTGTCACTCCCTAAAAACTGAGTCCGGCTTCGCGCGCGGCATCTGCCAGCGCTGCGACGCGTCCGTGGTACTTATAGCCGCCGCGATCAAAGACGACCGTCGTGATATCGGCTTCGAGTGCGCGCTCGGCGATCAATTTGCCGACAGCTTTTGCAGCCTCGATATTCCCGCCGTAATTGATCTCCGCCTTGATCGAAGGATCAAGTGTAGACGCGG
>JGI24708J26588_10000571_pt1 | contig 29920 bp, 27 predicted proteins | sample BioPla1DNA2_FD_26588 | JGI IMG/M metagenome (IMG submission 26588) | reverse complement strand
AGTACAGTGCAGGTAAAGACACTACATGCACTGTATTTGGCTATTCTTAGACATGTTAACTATCCTACAGACGTAATTAGTGGGGGAACGAGACTCAGGTACATCATAGAGGCTTGTAAAGATGCTAAATATAAGTTAGAGGATGAAGATTTACAGCAGATTGACACCTTGTTGAGTTATCAGATAAACAATCTATTAAGTGATTCAGCGTTAGTTAAATCTTACGTATTTACACTAGATAACATGAGGGAAGAACAATATACTGCCATTAGAACTGGATATAATAAACGGAAAATGGAAAACGGTCAGATTGACTTTGACGATATGCAATTGTATGTGTATAGCTTACTAATAGGACAGAGTGGNTCTCAACTAGTGGACTTTTGCAATCATATGTGGACGGATTATTATATTGATGAGGCTCAGGACGTTAGTAAGATACAATTTGAAATATTGAGGAGAATAATCAAAAAAGATGAAAACTTAGTGTTTATTGGTGATGACGACCAGTCAATATATCAATGGCGTGGGGCAGACCCATCAATCATATTGAATATTGGGGGATATTATGATATTAAGAGGTTCATACTTTCAACTAATTACAGATGTTACAGTGAGATAGTTAATCATGCGGCAGTTGGCATAGCGAATAACANTAGAAGGTATAAAAAGACAATGAAACCTCATGTGGATGGGGGTAAGGTTCGTATATGCNATACTGGTGGGGGAAGTCTGTTCGATATAACAAAGTACGCATATCAGCANATTAAAAACTTAGTTGAGAGTGGGGTAGACCCATCTAAAATTGCTGTGCTGAGTAGAAATAATCAGCATTTGAGTCTATTGAACAATATGTTGTATCGTGCAGGAATTTATTGTGATTCATCCCCTGAAATGAGAATGACCAGAAGCGCTATGTATAGAGATATTAAAAATGTAATGGACATGGCGACTAATGGATACAACCATAATATAACAAAATCAACATTATGGAGAATATGTACATTCCTCGGAACTAATAATGCTTATAGCATATCTAATATACAATACAATGCGGCACTAAGCTTAAAGGATACGATCGGGTATATATTTAAGACTTGTGACAGGCATCAAAGAATTGATTGGGATAAAGAGTTAAACATTCCATCTAAAACTAGACTACAAGTACAAGATTTATGGTACAGATTAAAAAATGATACTATAGAATCATTACGCTTGGTATACGAGGTATTGGATTTAGACGATGATAAAGATAAGGTAACAGGGCTATTAGATTTGTATCTAATGAATAGTAGTTTTATGTACAAAACTGAGGATAGAAGTAGGGCAATAAACGGACTAGTTGATTACACATTAGAACTTATAAATACTGTTGGAGTAGATAATACAAAGACAATATATAGAGTAACTGAGCAATATGAAGAGGGCAAGATGGCAGTGCCTGGCAGTAAGGTNACTATGTCAACAATGCACGGGGCAAAAGGAAGAGAGTGGGAACACGTAGTTCTATTCGCTGATGATAACGTATCATTTCCTAGCTTTGATGGTATTAAGTCAATGGGGGAAAAGGGAGTTAGCGTAGCGGATATATCAGCATCTATAGATGAAAATAGAAGGTTACATTACGTAGCAATGACTAGAGCTAAGTCAGACTTAACAATCTTTACGAACTTAAANAATATATCAGTTTANTTAGCTGAGGCTTTAGGTGNNTTTAAAGGAACTACAAATAATGTAAGGATAATCAATATGGCTAACAATGGGAGATTGGAAACTGACATTAAAGAAGAAGTTCATAGACTATATAACGATAAAGAGCTAGGCTATAAGTATGAGGTAGATATAACTAATTTAGAGAACGGATACAAAATGGAAGATGTTCAACTTAACCAACAGACAAATGAAAATACAATAAACATAAATTCATTGGGAGTTGGTCAGTTCGAAACATTCGGAGACGATTAGGAGAATGATATGAGCAAAATAAAAGATAATATGCCAAGTAAAAGAAAAATAGTATCATTTATAGTGTTTTGTTTTGCTATCTTCTCCGTATTCATAACAGCTAAAGGTATAATAGGGGCAGATAGTCAAGATAAAACAAATAAAGTAAGTGGGTATAAGCCAGTGATTGTGGTCACTGGCTCAATGGTACCGGCAGTAGAGGTAAATAGTATATCAATATTAGAGTATTGCAGCATAGATGATTTAGTCATTGGAGACATTGTAATGTTTGTAGAGCCAATGAGACAGATAAATATAACTCATAGAGTAATAGACATGGAGTTTAATGATAGTGGCGAAGTAGAATATATAACTACAAAGGGAGATGCTAATCCACACAAGGATAATATAAGGATAACAGGAGACATGGTAGTAGGAAAACTAATTAAAACAAACAATGCTATCGCGCCATATATATCTAAATTTATGATTAGTCCTGGGGAATTAAACTCAGTAGCTGTACTGCAGTCATTGTTAAGTGTATCACTCATCGTAATTATTTTGGGTGTAGTAATTTATAATTTATGGGTAAGAATAGTAGTCTTATTCATAGCTAGTAAGGGTAAGGAGAACTACCTTAAGTATTTAAAGATATACGAAGATAATATAAATGAAAACAATGAAAACTTGCAAGAACTTAGGAAGTTAGTTGATAGGAATGATTTTAGATCAAAGGTAGCTAAAGGAAGAGCCGTTAGGGAAATTAAAAACTTTGTAGTAACAAACAAAGACATAAGAAGGGCAATGAAAAGCATAAGAAACATTACTAAAAAATAATATGCTAGTTGTTATTCTATGCTGTATATAATATGTAATTAAAGAAGTGAAAGGGGAAATGACAATGGCGTATAATGCAGATAATGAATTGAGAGATGACTTAGGAGTTTATGATAAAAACTCGAGAGGCGATAAGGTAGCAGTAACTAAAATTACTAACAAGAAAACGGGCAATGTAGCATATGACATTAGAAATATGTATACTACTGATGGTGGAGAGGTAAGACCTACACAAAGAGGAGTAAGACTGAATTCTGAGTTAATTGTGGACGTAATGCAATCACTACTAATTGGGTTAGGAGAGGATGAGCGTCAAAGTTTACTGCAAATACTACAGGATAAGGAAGTACTAACAAGCGATGATGGGGAAAATGCAGAGTAATTTATATTAAGCAGTTAAATAGACTAACACTAATTATACTAGTCATTCTTATGTGGATGACTAGTATAATTTTTATATGCCGTTACAAAAGCCTATATATGATAATTTGATATAAATATAAAGGCATTGGAGGGGAACATAAATGCAGTTTAAACAAATTATATCGTCGGTTATAATCGGGGTAATGCTATTTAGTAATATGCAAATAGCGTACGCAAGTGATAGCATTACAAGCGATAATATAAATACAATTAGCGAATCAACAGATGATCTTGGAGTGCAGTTAAATGATCTATATTATAGGGTAGGGGAACAATTAAATATAGATTATATTTATGTAAAGTTGATACACCTAGTAGCAGGAGGAAAAGCAGTTTACGCTGACCAGAGACCAAATATATACAATGAAACAACTGTAGATATGTTTAAAGGACCATTTGATATTAAAGGAGCAGAGCAAGAGTATAAAATACAGGCTCCTTGGGCATTTTGTCCTGACAGTAATGTAGAGAGACCTAGTAAATACTACTTACCTGATGCAGCTTATAGTGTAACATCTGACGTAGTGAGGATAATGAACAAACGATTCTATTATGATAGAGGCTATATGCAAAATTACTTTGACGCACTTAATAAGGATGTTAAAACAACAATACTGTTTTATGAGGCTATGTTAGAGTATATTGGAGCATCTCAAGATGAAGTAAATAGATTTTATAACGTATATGAGAAAATACTGTACGAGAAAGATAAGGACGAAAACGTGTTAGAGTCTGATGGGGAAGGGGTATTCTACTTTAAAGACGAATACAGAAAAATATTAGAGGCTAACAATATAAGTGATGAGTCTATTGAGGTATTATCAATAATGCTCAGTTTTGATAGTAAATTAGCAGGTTATAATGACCNTGATACAATCAAAGATGAGTATGTAACACCATATAAAATAGGGTACACAAGCAGAGAGAATCTGATGCATGCAGCAATGTCTGTGGTAGGAAAAGTAAGATACGTATGGGGTGGAGGACATCTTTCAACTGGGAATGTTGAAGGAATAAATCCAGCTTGGAAGGCATTCTATGATACTTATGGTACATCTGAAGATGAGGAAGGATACAGAATGTCCATTAAACCTACAGCTAGTTGGTGTCCAATACACGGGAGAGTTGAAAACGGAGACGGATGCTTACTAGATGCAGAGACAGTTTATTCAGTCGAGCAATATGTGGATTCTAGGAAAGAGATNATGGACACATCTAATATGACATTAGACAAATATCAAGCATTTATAGAGAAGAACATAGACATAGAAAAAGGAGTCAATTCACACAGGTTAGATGGCTTAGATTGTTCTGGATACACGTCATGGGTATTTAATCAAATAATAAGTAATAGAAACTATGACTCTGGAGCTAATAGTTTCATAAGACATGCTAACTTTAATGTGGTGGAATACGGTTCACCAATGCTACCTGGAGATGTATTTGCATGGACTGGACATATAGTTATAGTTGTAGGGAAAGTGGATGACAGTGGGAAATCACATGTGATACTGGAGGCATCGCCTAACACTGTTAAGTTTGGTGTTATGTACTACACTGGNGTATCCACAGCTGAGTTAGAGAAAGCAATAAACATAGCTAAAGAGGCTAATGAGTTAATTGGAGCATTACCTGATTANGAGAGAACTCACATATATAATATGGATAATCGTGGGTATACAAGCGATGGTGAAAGGTATGCTGAGATAGGTAGACTAAACAGAGCATATATAGATGAGAATACAATCATAACTGGATATGGTAAAACAATTAAAGAGATGTATGCAGACGAAATTATACAAAACTCAATCAATCACCTTCCTTATCAATACGTAAGTGGTTACGGAAACTACGATGGGAAAATATTCAATACAGCTAGTGTAATAGGAAGTTTACCTGTAATTAAGGAAGATGTTATAACAAANTTAGAGGAAGTAGTAAAAGAAGATACAGTTGAAGAACTAGTTGGAATAGAATAATGACTGGAGTGTTAGAATGAAAAAGACAAGTAAAAATAATACGTCATTAGGATCTAGCTTCAGCGACATNGCTATACCAATAGTAATAATATTGGTATTCGTAGTNGCTGGAGGTATAGTACTTATAAACAGTTTAAGTACACTAAGTAATAGTGATGAAATAACAGTAGATATATGGGAGGAAGCCTTTAGAGAAGTTGAAAGAAACAAGGTAGGTATATCATTTGAGCCTATAGTTACAACTGAGGATATTTACACAATACTTAGGGTAGAGTGTAATAAATATATAGAGCAAGTAGATAAAGAACCTGATACTGTAGTCAGCGTTAAAACAACTGTAGATGAAGATATATTTGTGGATGGGGNAGAGCAATTAGATGATAAAGAAGGAACAAATAATGTTATGGTAGATGCTTCAGAGACAGGGCCCATCTATTTCAATGATAGGATACTTATAAGATATATGAATGACAGCGGAGAGTTAAAAATAGTTACATCTAGTATAGACAATGAAACAGGCGAAGTAGAGGTATATAATAAGAAAAATATAAGATACACCAATAAACTAGAGTATAACGATGAGTTAAATAAGTCTTTGCTAAGTGAAAGCGAGTATCTAAATATATTAAAGGACACAACTGTTGGAATATTGACAGCTAAAACAAATAAAGAGCTTAAAGATTACCAGAGAAATGCTTTAACTTATTTCACGCTAGATGGAAGTAAGACTGTAATAGACGGTAGAGCTACAGTAAACAAAAATAATAAATCTAAAATAGAAGTACAATTCATAGAGGCTGGGAAGTCAAGTCTAAATGTAACATATAAAGACAGAGTTTATATGCACGTGAAAGCAGTAGATGGAGATGAGGTAGACATCTACGGTATAATACTAAAACTTGACCAAAATAGTAGAATCTTTGATATTGACATAATATAATAGATATGGCACTGATTTTATTACATATATGTATCAGTGTCATATTTTATTGTATATATTATTCTTAAATATGACTTGTGGTAATATGTAAAGACATATATAAGAGCATTATATAGAAAAATAAATAAAAATTGGGGAGTTGTGAAATGACAGATAACGTATTTAGCGCTTGGGGAAGCGATATTGTAACAGGAGATAAGCCAGTAGAAAAACCTAATCTAATAGCTTTTAAAAATTCTGAGAAGGCTATTAGGATTTTAAATAAGCATATAAAAAGAGATAGTTTTATAGGTGTGCATTGCGACGTAGACGTAGACGGGATTGGATGTGGAATTATATTAAAGCAATTCCTACAAAGTTTGTCATCTAGAAATCATTTGTTCATCATAAACAGAGAAAAAGTACATGGGATACAGGCAAAGCACGTAGAATACTTTAATAACATAAATAAAATAGATTTACTAATTGTATTGGATTCGTCTACTAATGAAATTGAATATATCAAGGGGTTACAGTGTGATGTTATTGTAGTAGATCATCATGATATATTGCAGTTTGACCTATATGGAGTACATGAAAATGGAACTGAGTATGTTATAATTAACAACATGATTGAAAATAAAAATCCAAATGAGATTATTGAATTTATAAAAAATATAAATAATGATACAGATGTACAGTTGGATGAGTATGTAGTAGATAGTAGAATGAGCGGTGCGTTAGTTCTATACGAACTATTGAGGTTGTATAGTGATACATATAACACTGGACCTATTCTGGAGAATAAAATGTTGTATCAATGGGTAGGGGTGACTTTATTTACAGATGCAGTGACATTAAATTCTGATAGAAACCAATGGTATATAGACAAGACAGTCCATAATATGGATTTAGAGCCTAGCTTAAAAATAATACTGACAGAAATGAATAGGTATAAGGCAAAGGCTGATAAGTCTTTTATAAACTACACCTTGGCACCTGCAATAAACAGGGCAATAAGAGCTGGGGCTAGTGGGGTTACGCTGGACATACTTATAAATAAGCCATATAATATAAACGATCTTAATAAATACAGGGAGCAACAAGATAATGCTTTAAAGCTGTGTACTGAAAACAAAGTTTACTCGGGCGAATACATTGCAAAAGATATAACAAATCTAGATATACACAGAAACTATTGCGGTGTAATCGCTGGGAGATTGTGTGGAGACAACCATAAAAATGTGGTAGTCTATAAAGTTGAAGATGGAATAGCTAAAGGATCATTTAGGGGGAGATATAACGATGTAGATTACAGACAGCAATTTGAAAATTTTAAGGATGGAGTATATGCGCAAGGACACAAGCCTGCTTTTGGCTTTATGATTGAGGAAGAATATATAGATGACGTAATGAGATCTCTTAGGGCAATAGAACCACAAGGAAATCCTGTAAAATATTTGACGGCTGGTAAAATTGAGGATAAACACAGAGGTATACACCATATAGAAAATATGGATGAATTTAAAAAGCAGGGAAACTTGTGGAGGTTGGCAATAGGAAACTCTAAGTTATCGTCGTATGAAGAAATAAACATAGAAACATCTATACAAGAGGCAGTACTTAAGGAAAATAAAGGTAAGATATACATTTACAATGTGCTTGGTTTAGAATGTAAATCATTTGAACCATTGACAACAGACATCATAAAGGTATATGTAGAGTACTCTAATAATATAGACTTCTATGTAAGAAATTCTTAAATAACAATGGTAGGAGGTTATAGAACATGAGATTAGGTAGAAATAAAAATGCAAGAAATAACTTGTCAGCAGGTAAGCCATCGAAAAATCAATCAAAAAAGAATCTATACGTTATACTTATAGTGGTGATTACAGCGCTAATGATTTTATGGGTTTATTCTATGGGGCGAAAAGCTGAAAATACTGTAACTGTAGTAATGCTTAAGGACAATGTATACAAAAATCAAGTAATCACAGAAAATTTGCTACAGCCTTATGAGATGCTAATTGGGGAGTTTGAAAAATTTTCAGTCGTAGATGAAAATGGTATAAAGAAAAGAAGGGTACTACTTTGGGAAGAAAGAGACATGATTATAAACAGCTTTGCAGCATATCCGCTTAAAATTAATACATATGCTGAAGTAAGAGATTTCATAAAATCTCGTGTAGATAATAGTGATAATGTATTGTACTCCTTCCCTGGAAAAGATATAATACAGCTAGATATAGCTACAAAAGATTTACAAGCATTTAAAACATTCTTACAGCCTGGGGATAGATTAAACATATCAGCAGTTTATTCGACTACTGAGACAGTTATAGAGGATGATGGCTATGGTGGAACAATTAGAAATACTATTGATACATTCAAGACTGAGCCAGTATTTCAAGATATTATGTTAGCAGACCTATTAAATTCTAATGGAGAGTCAATATTGGATATTTATGCATCTTATAAAGATATGACAACTTATCAGCAAGCAGCCTTAGATTCTAGCCAATCATTTAAAGACAAGGTTACACCAACAAGTTTACTTGTTGCGTTAACTCCTGAAGAAAAGGATAGATACTACTATTTCTCTGGCAAGACACAAGTGACATTTAAAGCATCACTACCTCAAAGAGTAGAATAGTAGTGGTATATCATATGGAGGTGATATAATGGCACTGTCAAAAATATTTAGGAAAAAAGAAAGAAATGTAGAGCAAGAGAGTATAAGTAAAATGGCATCAGACACAGCTAATGACATTATAAAGAAATTAGCTGGTGGAGAAATAAAACATACAAGGAAATTGATAGATAACGTTATAGTAATAACAAGTGCATCAGGAGGTTCTGGGGCATCTACGATAGTAGCTAATGTGGCTCACATGGCTAATAAGATGGGCATGAGAGTACTAGTAATTGACCTAAATATAATGTTACCTATACAGCATAGTTACTTTAATATAAAACAAGAAATAGAGAGACCTGATATAGTAAGCTACCTTTATGGTAAGAATACTATAGGGGAGGCTATGGTAAACAAGTCTGGAGTCAGTCTATTGTATGCAAACAACAGAAATTTAACTGACCATATAAATACAGAGTCAGATTTATCTGTTAATAACTTTAATGCGGCAATAGATAGACTTAGGCAATTATACGATGTCATACTAATAGACACACCTATGAAAATAGAACATACATTAATAAATAATGTAATGTACAATTGCGATCATATATATTTAGTATGGGATGAGGGTATAAATAGTATAGCAAACACAGAGAGAATTAGGCGTAACATGGCATTATCTGGTATAGATGCGTATACTAAAATGAGGGTTATATTAAATAAAAGAACAAGCATACATTATAGCGACTATCCATTTAAAAAGTTAAATATGGAATTGGTAGGTGTACTGCCATTTGAGTCGGATATCATAGATGCATCATTAAGATCTCAGATATTTTGTGATAATTACGCATCTAGTTCTAAAAATTCAAATGTATTTTACAGTGAGATAGAAAATATAACACTAAAAATACTGCAGAATGGGGGTTACGTGAGCTAATGGATCAAAGAAAATTACTTGAATTACAGACCCAGAGAGGGGCTAAAACAATTGGATATGATACGACTGCTAAGACATTAGATGTAGTAGTCTCTGAGTGTCGTAAGACAATCGAAGATAATTCTGAGAAATACAGAGATTTATCTCCTGATGATAAGACAGCTACAATCAAGCAAATTATTATCGACTATGTAATGGATACTAAACCTCTAGTAATTGGTTATATAGATGATGAAAATAGACCAGATACACTTAAATTAGTAGATAAACTTGTAGAGGATATAACAAATTATGGTATATTAACAAGTGCTATTATAGATGATAGCATCTTCGAAATTAGAGGTAACGGTAAAGAAATTAAGGTAGAGAAAGACGGAAGGATACAAGACTTATTAGATAAAGATGGAAACATAGTGTCATTTGAATCCCCTGAACAGCAGGAGATTATAATGAGAAAACTTTTGGGGGACGTTAGATTAACCCCTAAAGATGCGATAGTTAACGCTAGAACTATAGAGGGGTATCGTGTAGCAGCTGTTCATTCATCTGCGCTGTCACCTGACCCTAACAATCCTAGTGGAGACAAATACCATGCATTTGTACTTAGGAAGTTTAAAAAATCAAAGATGGGATTGGACCAGATTGTAAAGTTTAGAACAATGAGCGACAGAATGGCTCAATTAACAGAGCTATTCGTAAGTGGTGGGTTGGCATTTGCTACATGTGGTAGGACAGCATCTGGTAAAACGACTACTAACAATGCTATACTACAAAGTACACCTGATGGAGCTCGTGTAATTCTTATACAAAACCCATCGGAGATTGATTTACGAAAGTTCGATTCGTCTGGTAGAATGGTAAATGACGTACTTCATTTAGAGGCATCAGAGAAAGATAATCCAACACCTTCAGACCCTACAATGGCTAACCATATGGCGGCTTCATTAAGACTTTCACCTACAATGGTATGTCTAGGTGAGGTTCGTACAAATAAAGAGTTTGAGCTTTGTATGATGATATTAAACGCTGGTCACGAAATCAACGTTACATATCATGCTGGAGATAGTGAGGGAGCTATACAAAGATTCCTAACTGCTTACATGGCGTCTAGTGGCGAGGGCATAGAAACAGCATTACCGTCATTAACATCTCTTATGAGGTTTATAGTGGTACAAAACATAATGAAAGATGGTTCTCGTAAAGTACTACAGATATCGGAAGTTATAGGGGTAGACCCTAACAATCCTAACAAAGCAGAGATTGTGGACATATACAAATTTGTACCTTATGGAAAACCAACATATGACGAGGCTGGTAGAGTAATAGACATACCTGGTATCCATAAGAGAGTAGGTAAGCTATCAGATAAAACTATAATGAAACTGCAATTAGAGGGTGTAAAAGAAGAGAAGTACAGAATATTTACGAAAGAACCTGATGAGTCAGAAGTAGAAACATACACTGGCAAGTGGGACTAAGGAGGGATAGAGATGTCAGGATTATTTGCTGAAGGCTCTTTATTTTCATCTCTTGGTTCAGTCAGTGGAGCAGTCAATGCAGCTGTAATAGCGATAATAATACTTTCTGTATCATTAATATTAAGTATAGCAAACTTAAATTTGTTTGGGTTAACTAAAAAAATATTTGACTGGCTACTAGCTATCTCGGGCAAACTAATCAATAGGAGCGAAAAGAGATACCATAGAGATTTAGAGATTGGTAAAATAGATAGAAAAAGAAGGACAGTTAAAGTATATAGATTCTTAAATGATTTAACAATAGACTTAGGGTTAAAGCAGAGAGGGGCAACTCCATATGTATTACTATACATCTGTTTAATTGGATCACTAGTAGCTACTATAATGTTATGTCAAATACTGTTTGGAAATATGTACATGGTGATGCCAATGTATCCAATAGTATTTGCAGCAATAATCTGCGTACTATATACAAAAGCTAATATATCTCACGATACGCGTATTGAGGCTGTTATAGAGGCAGAGAATATAATTTGTAATAACATCCAAGGCGGTGTGGTAGTAGCTGTTAGAACAAGCTTAGATGTAATGCCAGTAGAAGTAAGGGGATCATTCAGAGATTTCTTGGATAATATAGAGCATAAGAATTATCATATAAAAACTGCCTTGATGGAGTTAAATAACCAATTGGGAAGTGTAGCGGACGACTTTATAAAGAAATGTATAGTCTTTGAGACAGAAGAGGAACATGGAATAATTGGAATGTTCAAGGATGTTGTTGAGATGAACAATATTAAAATGGAACTAAGAACAGAGATGAAACGTAAGTTTGAAGAGGTTACTGTGGATTTTGTTATGGGGGCGTCAATGATATTCCTATTCTTAGGTGGAGTTTTAGCGCTATATCCAGATGTAAGATGGTTTTACCTTAATACACCTATAGGACAAATAATAATAGCGTTAGATATATTACTGCTCATAACTGAGTTTGTATATATAACTTATCTGAGAGCGCAAGAACTGTAATGTTAGGAGGTGGTGCATGTGAATAAAGGTACTGTGGGTGGGGGAGAAATACTAGAGCATATAGGCAACAGTGGAAGTAAAGGATCTCCCTACTTAGATGAAACACTCGTGAAACTGTTTAACAGTATACCGTACATTAAATTTATAATATATGTATTAATACTGTTAATCATGGCAATTGTAATATTACGACTTTTTAAGATTAAGTCTCCTTTCAAAGGAAGAGGTATAATATCTGAGTTAAATTATATAGAGCAGGTGAGAAAGAGGGATGCTTCAATTCTAAGAGCAAATAAGCTTATGAATTGGATAACTAATATAGTAGAGAGCTCCCCCTTTAGTTTAAATAAAACTCAATTAGATTACTGGCAATACAATATAAATAGAGCAAACATAAGGATACCTGGAAAGACAAGAGTGATGAAGGCAGTAGAGTTCAATGCAGTGGTTCAATTAATAACATTCTGTGCTGTCTGTGTTGGATTAATTATAGTACTGCTGGCTAACGTGATGCTAGGTTGGGTACTCATAATATTCACAATAATATGTTCAAACTTCCTTCCAATGGCTTTCTTGAGGCAGACGGTAAAAGCAAAAGACTTAGAGATAAAAGAGCATTTCGCAGATTATTACGTGATGTTACATTATGTATTGATGGAGAACTCCAACACGCCTTTGGAGGGAATAATGAGATCGTTTGCTAAGACAACAAACTCAAAAGAAATGCAAAACTATATAGATACATGTATACATTATATAGATACTTATGGGGAATACGAGTCTACAAGATATATAGCTAAGGACTATAGGGAATTACCTGAGGTAGGAAAACTAATGCGTTTAATAAGACAAGCTAACGAGGGCGGAGAAATCAGGTCTGAGTTAATTGGGTTTAGAGCTGAGCTATTAAGTGCTAAGAAATACGCTATCAATAAACGAATGGAAAGACTTGTAATGAAAGCTAGGGCATCGTTTAATATACTTATGCCAATATTAGTTCAAGCAGTNATAAGTGCGATGTCAATCTATTGGTCTGACTTAGGCTTGGCATCAACTTTCCTAGGCGGATTCTAAAGCCGTAATAGTAGTATGTAGTATAATTAAATAAATAAAAACAAACTCATAATTAAGAATAGGAGGCATATGAGATGAATGTAAAAGGCATATTTAAGGTACTAATAGTAATTGTGGCATGTGTAATCATCGGAGCATTCGTACTTAATATTCTGTTACCTAACGTTACGACATCAATGGTTAATAAATTAGAGGATATGGTGTATAACGCTACAGGATTAGAGTTCGACTGGAACGGAGATGGTAAAGTAGGTGGGGATGGTGGATCAACTACGCCAATACAAAACACAAATGATCCTACAAAAACTGGAGGGCAAGTAGAGGGATTCAACTAAATAACGGTGGAATGCAGTAATGTATCAACTGAGGGATGCTTGGGTCGTACATCCTAGTATGCCCTAAGCGTCCCTTTTAATTTGATAAAAAATAAATTACAGGAGGATTGCTATGATAAAAACTAAGAGGGTGGTATTATTAATCAGTCTGTTACTGATGGTAGCGATGCTAAGTGGTTGTATGCAAGCAGGAGTTAAGTTAGATTTAAATAAGGATAATACTGGACAAATGACATTAGTCATGGCTGTTGCAGAAGATATGCACGGAGATGATGCTGAGTTCACATTTGATGATATGTCAGTGATGGGCGATGACGTAGATGGATTAGAGACAACAAGTGAGGAAATATACTACGAGCATGAAGGGATAAACTATATAGGAGAGCTTAATACAATTAAATTCGACGATATAGGGTTACTATTCAGAGAAAATACGGAAATGACTAGAACAGACATTGGTAATGGGATAACTAGAGTAGCTGTAAAACTAGGCAGCTTAGTGGGGGAAGAAGATATAGCAGAGGAAGATTTATATGCTTATGATATGATACAAGCAATGGGTGGATCATTCGTATTCAGTATAGAGACGGACCATCATATAGTGGACACTAATGCAGATTATATTGAAGATAATATACTTACTTGGAATATATTTAAGCATATAGAAGAAACTGATTTTGTAGCTATACTAGATTATAGAGAGACTGATACTAAAGTAGAAGATACAGAGAAAGAAGTAGTTGAGGAAGATGTAGAAGATATAATAATCAGTGACAAAAGATTATACGTTGAGAAATTATTAGATATACAAAAGAATGATAAAGATTTTCATGGAAAAGCACTGGAGAAACTAGGCATATTAAGGGGAACAGGTAATGGACTAGATTTAGATAAGCCATTAACCAGAGTTGAGGGAGCAATAGTATATAGTAGACTGCTGGGTGTTGAAGAAGANATCAGACTATTTAATATAGAAAAACCTGACTATGATAGCGGATTTACAGATGTNCCAGCTTGGGCAGAGCCTACAATAAATTATCTACACCACGAAGGTTTAGTGGCAGGCATAACGCCAACAAAATACGGATCAGATTATGAGATGACCGAAACACAATATGCAACTTTAGTTATGAGAGCACTTGACTTTGAAGATGGAAGTTATACATGGGACACTGCTAGTGAGGTATTAAAAACATTGGGATTTTACGATGAGGATACTGTGAGACATGACAGTATTTTAGGAGAACAATTTAACAGAAGAGGTATGGCTTATATATCATACAATGCACTATTCTTTGGTAATAACGAAACAAATGAATATCTTATAGATAACTTGATTGATAGATTAAAATAACATTAAAGCGCAGGTTGCAGCGTTAAGGATATCGAAAGGAAGGTGAGGGGTTATATACTAGAACATGCAACATTATAGGTTAAACTATAATTTCTAGTATGTAACTTAATCTAATATGTCAGATAGTGTAAAATTTATATTTAAAACACTTATAAAAGTACCTATCATAATATTTGTGTGCTATCTTGTATTTAATATATTTGCATTCTCCTTTACTTATTTTAGAACTCTTGGATTATCGTACGTAGTGATGCAAACTGCTGTTGAAAATAACTATATACCATCATCTGAATTAAATACGCTTCAGAATTATATGGACAGTATAGCTAATACTGGTGTGGCGAGTAATGGAGTTATATTACTCAACGATCCTGATAATCCATTGCCAGAAGATGCTAGCGTTAGAAAACAATACGGTTCAGAGGTAGCGGTTGGGGTATCTGTTAATTATAAATTCATCTGGCCTTTAATGCCTAAGGACCAGTTAGATAATACAAATGAATCATTCGTAGGATACAATGGAAGTGGATCTGCATTCAGTGGATACGCAGACGGAGCGACATTAGAGCAGAGACGAAAGGATGCAGAGAATGCAGCGTCTAATAATATAACCATAGTTTATAGGGTACCTGGACTTAAGTATTATCCAGACCTGCAATAGAATGGGGGTTACATTATGAGTGTAAAAACCATTTTTAAGGTATTAATAGGAACAATTGTAATAATAGTTATGTCATTCTTAATTATAGAGACACTTAATATATCTATATCTTCAATACAACTGAACAATATGGCTAGGATATCAGCTAGGCAAGCTAGTGTATTACTATCTCAGGAGACATATAAGTCCAGACTAGATAATCATGGGGATTTAACCGGGACTGTGAATATGCCGTCTGTAGTAGATAATCAAGGAAACGAATATATATCTGGTAAGTTCTACAATGGATCTACAGCAGAACAAATATATAATGATTTATATACGAGTGCAGATTTTAAGAGCTGGGTAAATAGTAATCCAGCTGTTATTAAGGGTAATTGGAAATCATTAGAATTAATAAACAGAGCTATAAACAATCCAGGAAGCTTAAATGTAAGCTTTCCTCAATACGATCCATCAATGTCACAATCTTATTACGAAAACATGTTAGAAAATTACAGTGATGCTATGTTAGCTAAAATGTACAAAGATGTTATGATGACACCATTAAATATGGGAGTGCCATACCTTGATAAAGACACACTAACAAGGATGTTCAAATGGAATGTAGCTGAGTTGATGTCAAATTGCGACCCATCGCTAATAAAGCAGGATGAAAATGGGGATACTTATGTATATTATAATGGATTCAGAGTATATGCAGATAGGGCAACCATAGTAAGCTTAGAGTATAAAACATTTGATCTTACTATACCTCTTGATAGAAGTGAGTTTAGGCAACTAACAAATATAGACCCTGACAATTTAATGTTTGACTTCAATCCAGAATACTTGGGAACAGCTGACGACGAGAGACAACGAGTATGTTTAGTAGGGATAAACTACTCGATACCGATAGGATATGAGGGTATAACTCCTATAAGGAGAGTATTCGACTATGTATGGAATACAGAGGTTGAGGGAATAAACGCCCAACAAAGAAATGCAACAAGTTCGTGGAATGATATAACTGCAGACCTAGAGTCTGGGGGATTCAGTGGTAACTCTGCGGCAGGGGTATTACCTGTGCCAGGAAAATTAATATACTATATTATTAGATAGTAAGCATTGGAGGAGTTAAAATGTTCAAGAGGATAAAGAGAAAAGATAAAGATAAGAGCATACATAAGGATGTAATCATTGAGGAGGATATGGTTATAGAAAATGATGTGATCCAAAGTAATGAAGGATATGACAATACAGAAGACCGTGACAATCATATAGAAACACATGATGGACCTTTGAGTAAGGAGCGTGAAGATGAGGAATATGTATTATACGCTGTAATAGATAAAAATATGCCTGGTATTTTAAAGTATATGCGAGAGAGTGGATTGAATATATCTAAAATATTTTACAGTGTGACAGATATAAGAAATACAATTCTAATGCAATCAAGTCCTACTAGGGTAATATTTATTGAGACTGGGATGGGAGTATTTACAGCAACCAAAGTAAGGCAAGAAATCATAGACACTCTAAGTTTATCAGATGATGATAGTAAGATAACTGTATTTTATACATCATCGGTACTAAAAATGGACGCAGTTAAAACAGTTGGGAAAAGTAAAAACATAGAGTGGGTACCTTTTAAATCTATGGTTGATGTTATAAGCAATATATTAATTTACGGTGAGACATATGTATTAGATGAAGATAGCGATGATGAATTGGTATTATCCAAAAACGACATATTGAATTATAAAGGAAAAACAGATGATACAGTGGACTTATATAGTGAGCGTATGGAATTAAATAGTATTACTAGGGAAATTGTGGAGAGCAAAGTACTAGATGGGGATAGTTCATTACAGAAATATGAGCCACATATATAGAAAAATACAATAGCAATATAAAAATAGCCCATCCTAAAATGATGGGCTATAATTATGGTTATATACAGTGTAGATAAAATATATTAAAATGTAAGTTTAAACATACTATTATTAAGACATTTATATATAAAAAGTGTAAATAATTTAATAAGAAAAGACAATAAATAAACAAAATATGAAATGGAGGACTATTAAATGAATTTTGTTGCTGTGGATTTAGGTGCATCTAGTACGAGGTATACATCTGATTCTGGAAAGATATCAGTATTGCCTAATAATATGGTGATACTGGAGCCTGATGCAAGAGTAGATATTCAACCTTATAATGATCAAATCGAAAGTGCTTTAGAGGTTATCATCAGAAAAGAAGGTGATTCAGAGTTCTTCCCAGTTAAAGCTTTAATAGGACAAATGGCAGAGGGATACTCAACTAACAATGAAAGACCGTCTATGTTAGAAAGTAAGCATAAGCAGAGAATAAATTATATATCAGCTATCACTGCGGCGGCTATCAGTAGAATTAAGCATGACATTTCAGATGACATTTGTTTATATGTGGCTTTACCTCCTATCGAAGTTAAAACAGCTAAAGACACTGTAAAAAGTAACTTCCTGGGAAAATACAATGTAGAACTTCCAAAATACGGTGGGGGAGTTGACGTAACAGTTAATATTATTGACGTAGAATGTTACGAAGAGTCATTTATGGCAATGTTATCATACTTCTTTGAGATGAACGGAGTTCCTAAGGAAGAGTCTAAGAAATACATGACTGGAAATATATTATCTTTGGATATTGGGGCGAGTACGACAGATGTTGCAGTTGTAACTGATGGAAGATACTTAGATAAATCTGGTAGGACATATAAAACTGGTGGAAACATTGCTAGAGATACATTGATTGATTTAATCAGTGGTAAGTATAGTTTTGAACCATCCTTAATTGGAGCAGAACAAGCAATGTCAGAGGGTAGACTACAGATGGGTAACACCTATGTAAATATCTCTGAGGAAGTAGCTATTGCTAAGATGGAGTGCGCTAAAGGAATTGCGACATCAATGCAGACTTACTTTAGAAGCATTGGTATTCCTATTCAATCAATCAGAGCAATTATTGTATCTGGTGGAGGGTCAATGCACAGTCAATATGTNAATGAGGACGGAGAGGTAATTGTTACATCTGAGCCTATGAGTAAGTACATCACTGAGGCATTTAAGGAAATCTGTGATGGAGTTGTAGTGGAGTCTTACGGAGGAAGTCCAAGAACTGCTAACATTTCTGGGTTATTCATTAGAGCGAAAGTAGATATGAAAAAAAGAGCGCAAGCTGTATAGATATTGAAAGCTGTGCTTGTCTACAAATGTACAAGCACAGCTTTTAGATATACATGGAAAGGAGGGGCAATGTCGTGGCAAGTTATATGACAAAGGTAATAGTTAAAGTAGGGGATACATCTAATTTAATATTTAGAAACACCAAGGCATATAGAGCTATAACAACTAAGGAATTAAATAGGCTTGTTGAATTGCACCCTGACTTAAGTATAGCAATCATAGAGAATATAAAAGAGCATGAATATGAAGATGTGAAAAGCTTTATAAATAATAAGGGAAAACATATTAATATTTATTTTTATGTTCCCGACAATAACGACATAACGTGCGGTTTAGCGGATGAAATCATATATCCGATATTTCTAAATAAAGAGTCATTATTTAATGCAATCAAAAATGATACTGGACTTAACTTAAGTAATGATGTAACTAAGAATATAATTTCTGGTAAACAGAATTCAGATATAAGTACCTTTGATGATGCTTTTGATCAGAGTTTTAATACGACGATTGAAAGTTTCGATGAATACAAAAGTAAGATAGAGACAGAGGATATAGAATTACCTACTATATCTAATAAAGATGACATAGAGTCGTTTAATATAACTGACAATGATATATTGGAGATAACTGATGAAATTGATGAAGATACAATCAAAGATGAGGTCGATGAAGTTAAAATCGACGATACTTCTGGAGATATACTATTAGTTAAGTATCACGACATAGAAAAAGAGAGAAACAGTTTAAAAAATCAACTCAAGTCAGCTATGGGTAGAATACAGCATTTAACTGAGTTAAATGAGGCATTAACAGATGAGTATAACACCATCAAATCTATGTTAGAATCATATAGTAAAATAGAAGAGGTCATTGAAGAACCTATCACATTAGGTGAATATAACGAACTCAAAGGTAAGTTAGATAAAATAACCAAGGAAAATAAAGAGCTTAAGGATAAATTGGACGATATAAACAATAAGACAAACAGTTTAAATGCGGACAATAAAGACAAAAAGATACTTGAGAGTAAGTTAGGAGAACTAGAAAAAGAGTGTGAAAAGCATAAAAACAACATAACTAAACTTGAGGGTATAATAGAGCTAAAGGATAAAAATATAGATGATATATCGACTGAGTGTACTAACTTAAAACTTGAAATTGAAACTATTAGAAGTACAATTGATGAAGATAAACTGGCTGAGGCTCAAAATGAAATAACTGAGTTGAACTCTAATATATCGGAGTTAGAGGATAGAATAGCTGAATATGATAACAACCTGCATTTAGCTAAAGAAGAACTAAGTCAAGTAAAACAATCATTGGAGAAATCTATAAATGATTTAGAGAGCTCGAATAATGAGATATCAGTTAAAATTGATGAAATAACAAATTTAAAAGAAGAGAAACAGTCATATATAGACCAAATACAGGAATTAACGACTAAAGTAAATGATTTAACTGATAGGCTAGGTAATTATAATAGTTTAGAGGAACAAGTTATAGAGTTGCAAGAGCTCAAGGAAAAATATGAAGATCAGNTAGAGTTGGATAGACAGAAGATAGAAGAACTAACTACTNTGGTANAGGATACTGATAAGAGAATAGAACTAGCAAGGCAGTATTCGAGAGATGAGCTTAATAAGAAACAACGTGAAAACATCGAACTACAAAGTAAGCTTGATTTAATTTCAGCTAAGCTATCAGCTAAAGAAGTACAATACGATGAGTTAATTAAGACAGCTGGGGTAGATTCGAGTGGAGCAAGTACTGTATTAGAGAGCAGTAAAATGATCGAGGAAGTAAATAGAACATTGAGAAATCAGATAGTATCGCTTAAAAAAGAAATAGATCGCAGCACTAAAGATGCAGAGTTCGCTAATCAAAATGCGAGGGCACTTGGTGACCAAAANAGGCAATTAAAAACGACTATAAAGGCAATGTCATCAGGTTTAAGTGGGTCAGGTGTGGTTGGAAGTCTGCCCCCTTGTAACTACACTGGAAAAGGTATGATAATACCGGTATTCGGTTGTGGAAGCTTTGGAATAACAACAACTGCCATGAGCATAGCGACCAAACTAGCGGCACAATCAAGGGTATTATATGTGGACTTTGATATGGTTAACCCTAAAGCAGATGCTTGGTTTAAGTTAAACCCAATAGTTAAAAATATACCTGATTATGATAGGAACAATACAAGGGCTACTGGTTTGGGGCTGTTTGTAGAAAAGCAAATGCAATATTTTTTAAGTCATTCGAATTCATTAATTTCAAGAGCTATAAATACTAAAGGAGGTAGTATAGATTACTTGAGTGGATTCTATGCTAAACCCGATACAATCAAACTTATATCAGCTGACTTTACATCATTACTTAACTACTTTGGGAATAACTATACATATACCATAATAGACTTTGGAAAACTTGGTTGTTCTGACATAAATGACCAAATAATCAAGATGGTATCTGATATAGCATATAGAAATGTTGTGGTAACTACTAGTGATAAGCTTGAGGTACGTACATTTAGAATTAAAATCAATGATGCTAAGATAGATATAAACAATATAGCATGGCTATTGAATATGTGTACAAGTACGAGCTTAGAAACTACGGCTAAAAGAGCTATAAGTCCTGCTGAATACAGTATGATACCATTGAATATGGACATGTACGGTAAGAAAATAGACTTTTTGAGAGAGAAACTAACTAGGGATAAATTTCAATTATTCATGGATAAAACATTATTTAGAAAGTAGAAAGGAGGTTTAAACAGTGGCGAAAGAGGGAATTAGGCTTGGATCTACTTTAGTATTCGATAAAGAGAAGGAGAAAGACATAATAGACTTAGTAAATACTGCAACTAACCAACATAAACTTGGGGAAATACTGAGTCATCTATTGAGGATATGGTTCGAAACACCTGAAAAGTTAATGGAACCTTCAAATGAGATAATTAAGGCTATTATGGATATGGAGAAGTACGGTATGACCCCTAGGAGATACGAATTCTTTGATGAGGTAAGCAANGAAATTGAAGATATGAAAAATAAGGTNGATGAGATATACGAAATGTGCAGGGAGATGCATACATTAGCTAAATTTGGTAAGCGACTGGGNTTAGAGGAAAAAGCAAATAATATGCTAATGGCTGAGTTCATGGCTGAGAAACAGCTTACAGATTTATGTAATAAGCTAGGAATAGATAACGTAAACCATACGTTTATCAGCAATAAACTAGAGGATGCTAATCAAAAATCTGAAGATACATTAGAGTATATACTGACATCTTATGATAGTATTATAAACGAATTAAAGAGTACAATATTTAAGGAGATAGAGCTAAAGGTAAACCCACTTAACGTTGAGGTTAAATCTCCTGAAAATATTTCGACTGATAATAACAAATCTACAGTAAGTAAAAATGTAAGTTATGAGGGGTTAGTTGACAATAATAAGATAGAAACTAAGAAAACAATTGAAAATGATAAAAATACAGATAAAGACGAGTATATAGACTTCGGTGATGCGGATATGAATGCACTTGATTCTTTTATAGGGGGTTAAAATGCGAGAGGAGGGTTATGTGTGGAATACACTTACAATAAGACATTGGAATTAATACAGGAAATAGGTACAAGTGAGTTGTATAATACATTTAAAAATATTATAAGCGATAAAATAGAGAAAACGGATTTAATGAAAAATATTTTAAACATTATATCAGATCAGACACCATACAGCAATCTTAGCGATGATACTAGGCATAAATTAGTATTGGCACTTAAAACACATTTTGATTGCGTATGGGTGTTGATAAACGTTAATAATACAAACGTGGATAGATTAATAAAAGGCATGTATGAAGATGTATACTATATAAACGCATACAATGGAATTAGGGTAGCTACACAGAGCGAAGTAGAAAATGGCGTGGTATCTCTTATAGAAAAACGAGATTGGAAACTAGGAGAACAAGGCGAAGAAATATATAAGCAATTCAACATAATGATGTGGTCTATTACTGGAAGATTGAGGTACTATACTGCAGCTGGATTAAAATATACTTGGGACAAAGAAACAGGGTTAGTTGAAACGTATTTACAGTTATTATCAAGGTCAACACCTGTGATGAACAGTTTATACGATCTATTGAAAGATAATAATAAGTACGATTCTATAGTTAGTGCAATAAACAAATCTATAAGACGTGGCAAGTTTAAGTATCCAAACTTTGCAGTAGATGAAGTTAAGACAAATTTATCANCTAAACAGCTTATATTTAATGCTAATAAAGTCTTGTGGAATTATGCAGATGACTTCTCAGAATCTAANAGATTACTAATGAGAATTAAAAAGGACAACAGGTTTAAACCGACACCTCTGGATATATCCAAGTTGCGTGAAGATTATGAGACGGCTACGTCTGTGTCATATCAAAGTAAAAATAAAAAGACTAATAAGGACAAACTAACTGACAAACAACTAGATGTAAAGACTAAATGTGAATTAATAGAGCAGGCAGTAAAGGATGGAAAACTTAGTTCAAGCGACTGGGGAAATAAAATAGCTACAACATTGAAGAAACATAAATACAGATTTTGTTCAGATAAGCAGTACAAGATAATAAATGATACTGTGAGTAAATTAGAGGAAAAACCTAAAGAAAATACGAGAGTAATGGATGATTCGGAAATGACTGATGTATTAGATGATGTATACAATGTTTTAGATGCACTTGGTAAAGGTACTTTAAAAACTGATTGATAATTGAAACTTGAGATAGGCTAGTTATAAAATATTAACTTACATCTATACATCTTTGTATTTAAGGTATAGATAAAAAGATAGTGGAGGTGATATAATGGCTCGAGGCATACAGATAGTTTCTGACTTTAAAGATTACTATGATAATTTAAGTAATGACGTAGATCCCTTATTAATATACAGCAGAAATTATTCTGATAGTATGTCTAGGGGCGAAAGTCTTAAATGGGTTAGAGATAACGGTATTAAAACTATAAAATTGGGACTAGCTAGGCAGTTCATTTCATCGCATAAGAAAGTCGTAGTTTACACGGAACCTAAGCTACACCAATTCAAAGGTAAATTAATAGTAGATACATCTACAGCTGTAGATTTATACTCTACTAATTTAGTATCGCCCTACTATGAGANTACAAGAGGCGTTACTGTTAAGTTCCTTCAAATAGGATCAAGGCGTTATAGAATAACATTTAAAAATGATAATCAAACTATAGAAGAAGGAACTATTACTAGCGTGGAGGAATTGACACCAGAATTAAATTATCTAATACGATTACCAATATTCTCTTTGGACTACATATTCGATGGTACGGAAATGGTGTGTGTAGATTATAATACAGTTCAAAATATTGGAAGTCTAGGGTTTAAAGACATATTAAGTCCTCCAGAAATCATGGAAGAAATAAAAAAATCATTATTGGCTTATAATATAACACAATAGGAGGAAATAACTTATGATGATTATAGGAGTTCCAGAGTGTAAGAGTTGTACTGGATTAGATAATTGTAACAAATACTGCATCAAAAGAGCTGGTAAAAATTTAGCTGACTTTATGGTTGGAATTGAAACTGTAGAAACTGAAATAGGGGAAATGAGAAAACCCAGTAAGCCTGGAGATAGTACATTAATAGTTATAGGACATCAGATAGAGGGAGAGTCTCCCACGTATATTTTACAAGTATTATCGGGTAATACTAAAATCAACTCAGCAGGAAAATTTAATAAATTTATGGGAAAAAATGCTACTAGCGTATTGAAGGCTTATACTGATACACTAGATCAAGAAATATACAAGGATAGAATTGCAGAGGTAACTGACTTAATTAAAAAGTTAAACAGTAATAAGGCATTCGCAGTACCTTTTAAATTAAAAACTGACGTATCAGCAATAATCAAAGATGCTCAAGGGAGAGACAAGAAAGTAAGCGGTACAATAGGGCAACTATCATGGAAAACAAATAAAGATACAGGTAGAGTTGAGGGTAGGGTACTTGTTAGATACGACAACCCCATGAATGGGAGTAAATCAACTTTGATACCTTTCAACGATTATGGAAAGCTATTAACATTAACACACTTAGAGAGAACTCTAAAGGCATCAGAAGTACAACCAGAGTTCATACAGATGACAGACGTAGGGTTTATAAGACCTATAGTAATATCAGATAGAAATATAGTAATAGCAGTTGATTGTAAACATAAATACTTAATTTCTGGAGATACTACAGTAATTGTAGGTAGTTGGGGAGAAAAAGGAATGGTAGATCATTCTAATGTAGAGTTGATAAACAAGTCAAAAGCACATAAAAAATTAGAGAGTATCATTAAATATATTGAAAATCATAGGAGATTCATAGCACCACTAGGTTTAATAGGTGAGAACAAAATACAATTATAGTAGTAGGGAGGATAAAAATGAAAATACATGGCATAGTAGATTATAGCTTTCTTTATTATAAGTANTTCTTTCAACTGGAATCGGGTAAGATGAGAAGATTAACAGCTCCAATTGAGTGGAATGGCGTTATAATGGAAAGAGATATATCACAAATATATTATTCAATCAGAGAGATTGAGGGATTCAGGCGACAATTAGAGCAGTTAGGGCACGAGGTTATATTCTCAGTATGCTTCGATATGCCGTCTAGCAGGTCAAAAGAGGTAGGGACAGATGGAACTCAAACAGAGGCGGCGGCTAATTATAAGTCAAATCGTGTTAGTAGGTTGACAGAGGAAGATTTTAAAAACATTCAATATGTTGAAAAATTACTAAGCGATGCAGGATATAACACTTATAGAATTGATGGATTCGAAGCTGATGATATAGTAAATCATCTGGTGGAAACAGAGAAAGATAATTTCGACTATACAATCATTTATACACCTGATTCAGACTTATTGGTCAATATTGGAACTAAGGTAGGAGCTAACAGATATAAAAGCAGACAGGGATATACAAGTATTGACATAAACAATTTCTCAGATTACTTAGCAAGCGAGTTTAAAGTTAGAGAGTTTCCATATAACTCCTTAATGCTGTTTAAAAGTACTGTTGGAGATAAGAGCGATAACGTAACTGGAATATTTAGATTTGGTCCTAAAGCATTTGATAAACTGGTGGACCATCTAAATACATTGAACGTTGATTGGGAATCATGCTGCACTTATGAAAACACTCTAAAATTATTGGAGTTGAGTAGAGGACACTTAAAAGACGAGCAGATTGAACAAGCAATAGACAGTTTGAGTATGATTAGACCAATGGTATTCGAGGACGGAATTATAGCCAAGCCTACAAAAACAAGTACGGCTGAACTTAGGGAAGAGTCATATATGAGATGTGGTATGAAATCATTGATTTTATAAAAAATACAGTAGAGGTATAAATAATGAAAAATTGGCAACCCTCCTNACTAAGGTTAAGGAGGGTTGAATAATGTATATCTATGATACAGGACAAGGATTCAATATAATAGTNGATTACATTGATGATTTAATAGTTAGGTCTCATTGTGATTTACAGCCTAATCATCATAAAATATCAAGAATCAGATGGAATAACTTAGGAGAGGCATACTTCAATAGGTTCGGATTAAGNGTTTATATTGCAGACCTAGGACCTGAGTATACCATAATGTAAACAAAAAAAGATACACTAAGTACTTNAGCTNATACTTAGTGTATGTTTTAATGTGTACAATAATATGGAACTAGTTAACTATGTAAATAGCATGTTTTAGAAATTAAATAAAAGATTTGAGTTAATTCAAGACAGTTAGGAGGGAATTACATATGAATTATGGAATGGGATACAATAATGGTATGGGAGTATATACTGCATATAATCAATTTGACTTTGACCCAGTTAAGCTACAATCATTAGGGTTTAACAGTACGGAGATGACAGTACTATATGATATAGTAAATAGAGGTGGAAAAGTTACAGTTCAGGCATTGACTTCATTTGGATTCAGCTATGAAGATGCTAGAAAACTTAAGTATATGTACGATATATGCACTGGTAGAGTTGTTATAGATAGCCCAGATGATTTAGCCAAACACTTAAGAAAAATGTTTGGGCATATTAGGAGGTTAAGTATACACGATTTATCACTGAATAAAGTAAGAGATGTGCCTCGTACGGCATTAGTGGCAGGTATTCCAAAAGGACCATTCCACCTTTGGAATAGTAGTAACTACCCACCTTTAGAAAGGATGTACACTGTTGTAGCAGTTGGTGGGGGTAAGATAACAATTGAGACTGATAGAATACCAGTATTAAAATACAAGCAAGACAAATTTATTGAGGGGATACTAGAAATAAAGGAACTTACAAAGGATAGAAAAGTTATAGTAGCTATAGATAGGCAGTATTGTAAATTATGTAACAGGTTTACAATAGTAGCTTCATTAAGACGACCTGCTGTTCATCATGGGATGGTAGAGATAATTTGCATAGAGGGGACTAGAGTATACGTATATGCAAAAAACATAGGGACTAGGGATAGCATCAAGGATAACATGGGAACAAATAGGACATACTCCTACGGGTTCTATCCTAATGAGATACAATCTAAATTAATGATGTGTGCTACAGAGTTATACAGGGAACTACTAGGTGTATACAGTATGACACATCCAGCCAACCAAGAATTTTTAGTGCTGACACCTGAGGAAGAAAAACAAGACATTGACAGTATAGAAATAGATTAAGGGGTGATTACCATGTTATTTATGAAGGATTCAATGGTAGAAGTATATGTAACGTTTGAAAATTTGTTTAGATTCTTACCTGTTGTAGATTATGATGGTAGCGCTCCTGTAATTAACTATAATGGTACAATAGTAAGATGCCAATACTCCAGGAGAGTTGTGAGAGGTGCGTATAGACAAGACATATATACAGGAGAGATTACAACCCTAGCAGACAGGAGAAACTTTTGGTATATNTAATGGGGTGATTAATAGCTATGAGAATGATAATATCTGCAAGGACAAATAGTGGGTCTATAATGAATATAGTTGGAGACTTTAGTAATAAAGAGTCTGCGTTAAATATTGCGGCTAGATTCAGTAAGGATCTTATAGATAATACGGAGTTACGATTAACAAATAAATCGGAAATCGTAGAGTTAGAGAAGTGGGCTAAGACTAAACAAATGAAAACCATGCCAGGNGGCAGGGTTTACTCTGTATGGTATGTAATAAACAATACACCTAACTATGAGAGATTAAATAGCTCTGGTGTAAAGAGTGTNTATAACAGTATAAAATTAAAGTACGGACTTAATATGGATTTCTTTGCACTGATATATGATGAAAATCAATATGTTAGTACTAGGCATAAAAAGAAGTCAGCAGTTGCAGTAAGTAAAAACAAGGTAGGAAATAAGAAAGAGGTTGACGATATAATTCTGAAAGCATCTAATAAAATGAAAACATTTCCAGTATTAGGTGAATATGCTCAAGACATAACATTATTGTTTGGGATAATNAGAGATTATATAAATGGAAGTTACAGGCAAGTACCAGTTGGAACAATTGTAGGAGCATTAGCATGTGTAATATACTTTGTTAGTCCAATAGATGTAATACCTGACTTCTTACCAGTTGTAGGACAATTGGATGATGTTGGAGTAATCATATGGGCAGTTAAATNNTTACATGATGATTTACAAGAATACAAAAAGTGGCTGGAAGAGGACGAAGGTNTTGAANTATAAACCATAGGGGAGAGGAGGTTGAGTATGTGGGATTATAATAACAATCATAACAGTAATTTTGTTAACGATATGATGCATAAGAAAAACTTAGAGACAGATGGAGGATATCACGCTAAGGTAAGTGGAGACACAGGAGAGTTGATATTATCATCTGTAATGAGAAGTTTATCTGATGAATATCATATTATGAATGATGTGTTACTCCAGACTAAAAAAGGAAGTACGCAATTAGACCATATAATCGTATCACCCTATGGAATATTCGTTGTAGAAACTAAGAATCATAAAGGAATGATTTTTGGGGACATGCAAGGAAAGGTTTGGACACAAGTATTGAATGGTAGAGGTAGATTTACATTTTATAGTCCAGTACTACAAAACAATGGACATATGATACATTTAAACAAACAGACAGGAATACCATTTCAATACATGACAGGAGTTATAGTATTCACTAATAAAGATGTTAACTTAGATAATGTATATTGTCCATTCTGTTTTACGGTAGACAGTCTATACGCATTTATAATGTCTTATCAAAACAGAATAATAGGAAACAAAAACATAGTAAAAATAATTGAAAGAATAGATAAAGTGGATACAAACAATTATATGAATAGGCGTAAACACGTGAACTATGTTCAAAAATTTAGGGGATAATTAAAATGAGTAATAAATCAAGCTAGTTTAAAATAGATACATATAAAGGCAGTAAAATAGTTATAGTATAATTTAAAAACAAATAGGTAGGCAGTATATAATAACTTAAACGTAATTAAGTGGTACCCAATAAATAATTTTAAATTCATTTAGTGATATGGTGGAATACATGATAGGAACAGTTTAAATGTAAACAAAATCAACACAAAATACATTTTTACAATATTAAGTATAAAATATAAGATATTGGAGGTATGCGTAAATGAAAGAACTAATGAATAAATCAACGAAAGAAATAACACTCGATAATTTAGCTAAAGATGCCTACGGGGAAAATATAGCTGTATACTATGAGGGGATGCTTAGAATAGTATATAGGGGAACTAAAAGTTTTACCATATTAAAAGATTACTACGCTAGAGGATTATCAGTTCAGGAAATAGCTATTAAGCGTAGAGTAAAAGAAGATAANATAAGAATTATGATAAGCNAATTAATAAATAAGTTAAGAGAGCCACAAAATAAAGTTATAGCNACAGGGGAATATTTAAGAGGACCAATTACAGTCAANAGTGTTATAGAAAGACTGGAGATCGGTAGAGATCTCAGGTGTAGGCTGGAGAGAAGAGGATTAAAAACAATAGGAGATTTATTAAATACAACTGAAGATTA
>JGI24708J26588_10000570_pt1 | contig 29924 bp, 29 predicted proteins | sample BioPla1DNA2_FD_26588 | JGI IMG/M metagenome (IMG submission 26588) | reverse complement strand
TCTCAGTCAAACGACCGAGAAACCTTAATTTATCTCTGGCGGGAGCGTGTAGGAATCGAACCCACCCATGACAGGTTAGTGCCACGCAAACGGTTTTGAAGACCGCAGGAGCCACCAGGCCCCATCCGCCCCCATGTGTATATGGAGTTGTTTGTTAAGTCATTAATTATAGAATTCATGTCTCTTTATATAGTTCCTGCTTTTTTAAATATTATTAGTAACTTTGTTAATATAAGGGAATTTCTTTGACTTTCCTTAAGTAACCTTTGCCGAAGCTGCTCATCATCTAATATATTCAGGCCATATCCATTTTGCGATACCTTAATTAGAAAATCCTGCATGCGCCGGCTTTCGCAAAAGCGCAAGCCGCTAGTTGCGTTTATTCACCAGAGCTCGTATGTATTAATTCTGGCAGACAAAAAAGGCAGCCAAAGGCTGCCTTAACTCAAACATTTACTACTTTTTTTGCAATTGCTGCAGTTGCCGTCGCATGAGGTGAGCAACAGTTTATAACAGCGTGGACAGCGAATGATCCCTGGTGTGGTAATTTTAAAGCCGCATTGAGGGCATTTTGGCCGTTCCATCTGTTTCACCTCGATATTACATAATGATATGAGCTACAATACCGCCGACTATAAATGCAGCAACCCAGGAACCAATCCAAATTAGCGTCCCTTCGCGAGTACCACGTTCTTTGAACATTACGATGATTGAAGCGATGCAAGGTACAAACAGCGTAATGGCAATAAGCGAAATCAGTGTTTGTTCCGGAGTCAGCACCATGCCGGATAAACCGGCTGCGCCGAAGTCACGACGAATCATGCCCATGATAAAGGCGGTAGCCGTTTCACGTGGCAGTAGCAGCATACCTTCGGTAATCGGCGCAAAGAGATTTTGAATTGTAGCCAATAAGCCTGTTAACTGCAATGAACTGATTATTAGTGCTCCTAGCGCGAAAAGCGGTGCGGCTTCTTCCAGAAAGGCATAGGACTTAACCACCGTCTTTTTGAGTACATTTTTGACCCTCGGCAGTCTTATCGGCGGCAAGTCGATCAGCAGATCAGACGACTCACCGGGTAACACTTTATGAAGAATTTTCCCGACTAAGCCTAAGATAACAACCATTACTGTTACATAAATCAAAATATACTTCGTACCAAGTCCGGCAAGCATTCCGGCAATTACACCCAGTTGCGCCGAACATGGAATAGCTAATCCCAGTACAGCGGTAGCAATTGTCCGTTCACGCTGAGTACCCAGAATTCGGGTCGTAATCGTAGCCATAGTTACACAGCCAAACCCTAAAATCAGCGGAATAATTGCACGGCCGTTAAGACCAATAGAGTTCATCACTCTATCTACCAGTGTGGCTAGACGAGGCAAGTATCCCGAGTCTTCCATTACCGATAATATTAGATAAAACCCAACAACCAGCGGCAGCAGCAGTCCTAGTATATAGGTTACCGTCATGGTCAAAAGACCAAATTCTCCAATCAGGACAGCGCCCAATATGGATTCCTCACTAATAAATCGACCAATAAAATCACGAATTGCTGGTTCATACATACCTTGCATCAGCGTTTCTTCGGTAAAACCGACAATATCTTGGGCAACCACTACACCAATCAAATGATACATAATATATAGTGCAAAAAGAAAGAATGGTATACCGGTTACGGGCCGCAGCATAAGACGGCCAAGTTTGGTCGAGAGCAACGCGCCTTCCTGACTTTCAGTGACGGCGTGTTTTATTATGTCATTTACCCGATGACGGCGTTCATGATAAATTTCCTCGCGGTTTAAGCCGAGTTCTACACCATGACGAGCAGCAACATGCGGGTCGCCTTCCAACACCAGTAGAGCTTCACCCCATGAACCGGTACGGTTAAGCATTTCTTGAAGCTGCTTCTTTAAAGCAATAGGCACATTGCCGGTCCGAGCTTCATAAAGCCTGTTTTTAACCTCTTCAAGCCCCTTACCCTTGACAGCGACAGTAGGAATTACTGGAACGCCGAGTAGATGCTCCAAGAGGTCAACATCAACCTTAATACCTTGTTCAGCTGCTTCGTCCATCATATTTAACGCTACGATGACTGGGATACCAGTATCGATTACCTGCAGCGTTAAAAACAGGTCCCGCTCAAGGTGTACAGCATTAACTATGTTTACAATCAAATCGGCTGACAGGATTACATCCCTAGCTACTATTTCTTCATCATTAAACGAAGATATTCCGTAGACACCAGGGGTATCGATAACTACATCATTGCCGAACTTGCCATGTGATATATCAACCGTTGTGCCCGGGAAGTTAGAAACATCGACGTAAACGCCGGTAAGTGTGTTAAAAAATACTGATTTTCCAACATTAGGATTGCCGACAAGAACTATCTTTTTTGCCCCATCTGGTATTTGAATATTACTAAGATTATTATGACAATGCATTTCTATCCTCCAATATTAAGCAGGCTGTACTTGAATGTTCTCAGCCAGTTTGCGGCCAATGGCAATTTCCTGTTTGCCTTTACAGATTACAATTGGTCCGGCAGGCAGCTTTTCAGCACACTCTACTTCGGCTCCTTCAGCAATCCCGAATCTAATCGCCTGCGCCCTGACAGTATCACCGATTATTTGGGCTATATATAAACGTTGGCCGCGGTTTGCCTGATCCAGTGTCATGATGATTCCCCCTTATATATTGATAATCGTTGTCAATTATCATGTAAAAAAAAGGTCTTTTTTCTTGTTAATTTGATTATAGGCGAGAATGACTATCACTGTCAAGAAGATTTAAAGGCGGCTAAAAACCGCCTTTAAGTAAGGATATAAGTTCGGCTACTGTCCGCGGTATCCCACTATTACCGTTCTTGTTAACCATGGCTGTATAAATTTCACCAACCACCGGCCGAGCAAAGCCATGATCAACATGATTACTGCAATTAAGAATGGTATCAGGCGGCCCTCCGGCAATGACTTGCCCCTGCGCCAGTACGTATACCAAGTCGGCCCACCGCCACGCCCAGTCGACATCATGAGTGGCGACGACCAGGGTTGTACCTTGGGTATACAATCTGTCCATGATTTCACTTAAATTTTGCATGCCGGGAAAATCCAATCCGGCAGTAGGCTCGTCCATAACAAGCATTTCGGGCTGCATTGCCAAAACTCCGGCAATAGCAACGCGTTTTTTTTGGCCATGACTTAAAAAATGCACCGGCTCGTTGGCATATTCGGCCATCTGAACAGCTTCTAATGCTTTCATCGCCGTTTGTTCAGCCTTTTTTAGACTCATTCCCAAGTTCATCGGACCAAACAAAACATCATCCAGGACACTTCCGGCAAATAGCTGAGTGTCAGGATCCTGAAAAACAAGACCAATTTTTTGTCGTAGCGTCGTTATTGCTGAGCGCGAGTATTCATAAGGCCTCCCTTGATACAGGAGCCGTCCGGCTGTGGGCCTTAAGATAGCGTTAAACTGCAAAAATAAGGTAGATTTTCCTGCTCCGTTTGGGCCAACAAAAGCAACCCGCTTTCCGGCGGGTATCTTGAGATTTATACCATTGAGGGCAGGTTTATCAAATCGGTATGAAAATTCAATGTTTTGAGCTTCTAATAGCGGGTGTATCTGCATGCTTTGTATAATCCTCCACCAAGCGGATTGTAAGGAGTCACTGGTTCTAAAGCGTTGCTGTCAAAGCCACACTTATCAATACCGCTACAATAGCTATTAGACGTATGAGGCTAATATCCTGCCGTGGATAGCGGTACACCAATTTGTCGGAATAGTTGCGCGCTAGAAGTGCGGTATAAAGGTCACGAGCAGTAATGAATGATTTACTGCAAAGATTGGCGGCCAGCATGGTCAGCGAGCGCAGCGACCGCTTAGTGCTTGAATATCCTAAACGAGACTGCTGAGCAGTATATATTTGGGCCGCAGTTTCTAAAAACACGAAAATAAAACGGTAGGTAAGCAAGCTTATCTCCATTACGGTATTGAGCGCCTTAATCCTGGCTGCAAATGCCGTAATGTGAGCAATCGGTGTGGTTGTAGCAACCATAAACAGACATGATACTGCCGCCGCACTCCGCAAAAAAAGGCCTTTTGCCGTCATAATCCCTTGTGCAGTTATGCCTAAGTAATAGCTGCCAACTTTAGTGCTGGCAATGGCCGAAAATGGCATTGTTCCAAAACTTACAGCGACTGTAACCAAGCCAACTAGCAAAAAAGCCAAAGGCGCCATCCATAAACGTAAAAGATAGCGCGGTGATATTTTTGCATACAGCATCACACTATGCATAAGTAAAATAATGCATAGCAAAGTAAAGGGGCGGGGCAAGACCAATGACAAAATCAGGCAACCCCACCCTAACAATATCTTTTCATGTATACTAACATGCTTTAACGCATTATTGTAAGCTAGATAATCTAAATACAACATATGTATTACCCGTTCATTTTAGTTTGTTGTTGTAGCTGTAGCGGTCGCCTTGATACCCTTTTCCTCAGGCTTCGGAGCTTTCCGCCCGCGCTGATAGCCTACAAAGTAGCCAATGAATCCGGCACCGATAGCAGCCTGCAGAGCAAAAAGCAAGCTTTCAACCTCGCCTGAAGGCGGCTCCCACAAGGCGTTTACCCATGGTTCATAATCAGGATTAATCGCCTCTATTGCGGATTGAGCCTGATCATCTGTTCCGCCGAACTCAGATTCTTTATGCATCATCAATGGTACAACAGCCAGCAAGACAACCAGAACTAATAAAATGATATTCTGCTTACTTACCATTAGTCATTCCACCTTTCCACCAGGCTTGAATTAAGCCTTGCTCACTGTAACGCAGTAGCGCATTATAGACGACTACGCTAAGCAAGCCCTCGCTAATTGCCAGCGGAATCTGAGTTATTGAAAAAACACCGAGAAATTTAGTAAATGACAGCCATACCCCTCCGACTGGATCGGGAAATGCCCATGCTAGCTGAGCGGCCGTCACCATGTATGTAGTCCAATCGCCGCAAGCAGCAGCCAGAAAGACAGCTATTTTTTCTGAAAAGCCCATCGAGCGGCATACCTTGAACAAGCCCCAAGCCATAAATGCTCCAGCGACACCCATCGAGAATGTATTGGCTCCCCAGGTGCTAATGCCACCATGGGCTAACAAGAGCGCTTGAAAGACCAATACAATGCCGCTTAGCACGCTTGATACTGCCGGCCCAAATAGGATTGCGCTTAGACCAACCCCGGTAGCATGCGAGCTTGAACCGGTAACCGAGGGAATTTTAAGTGCCGAAAGCACAAAAATAAACGCGGCAGCTAGGCCAAGCAGCAGTTTTCTTTCCGGGTAATTCTTTAAAGTAGCGCCGATTTGCCTAATCCCTAAGGCGATAAACGGAGCTACAACCGCCATCCACAAAAAAGCATGACTTTGCGGCAAAAAGCCCTCCATGATGTGCATGGCATGACCAACAGCCGGCATACATGCACTGACAGCTACGAAATAAACAACTAACCAGGTAATTTTCATTTCTACGTTCCCCTTCCTTGTAATAGGACTTCGTCAAACACCGGCCGAAGACCCGCGCACAGGTTGGGGGGATAAAGCTGCACTTCGGTAAAAAAAATCTCTACCAAAATAGGTAGAGATTTGCTTTACAAGGCCTGCAAATCCCCATCCCCATCGCTCGTGGGTAAAAACGGTGATTGTTGAATAGGCAGTTCTTCTGACTCAGGTTCACAGCTTGCCTGCGCCTTCCCAGATATTATCCAGTGGCTAACAGCAGNTTCGCTCCCCATTACAGCGGCGGGACCGTGTTGGCATTGCACCAAGCTTCCCTATTAAGCCCGTTAGGGCACCTATTCCAATATTATGCGGATTAATTATAGTCCATACTAATAGGTTTGTCAATAGCCCTTGATTATATCGGTTCCCATGTAAGGCCGCAGCACTTCTGGCACTACGACCGAGCCGTCGGGCTGCTGATAGTTTTCTAAAATAGCAGCAACCGTCCGGCCAATTGCTACACCCGAACCGTTTAATGTATGAACAAACTCCGGTTTCGCCTTGGGCTCACGGCGGAATTTAATATCGGCGCGCCGAGCCTGGAAGTCCTCAAAGTTAGAGCAGGACGAAATTTCACGATATTTATTAAAGCTAGGCAGCCAAACTTCGAGGTCGTATGTCTTGGCTGACGAGAAACCCATATCGCCCGTACAAAGCAGGATAACCCGGTACGGCAGACCCAATAGCTGCAGCACACGCTCAGCATTATTTGTCAGCTTTTCGAGTTCATCGTAAGAGTCCTCGGGCTTGGTAAACTTGACCATCTCGACCTTATTAAACTGATGCTGGCGAATAAGGCCGCGGGTATCACGCCCGGCAGCACCGGCTTCAGCCCTGAAGCACGCGCTATAGGCGGTGTAGTACAGCGGGAGTTCTTTAACGTCGAGAATTTCACCGCGATGAAGGTTGGTTACCGGAACTTCGGCAGTCGGAATAAGATAGTAATCCAAACCTTCCAGTTTAAACATATCCTCACCGAATTTAGGCAGCTGGCCTGTCCCGGTCATACTGTCCTTATTGGCAATAAACGGCGGGAAGAATTCGGTGTAACCGTGCTCGCGTGTATGAAGATCAAGCATGAAATTAATTAACGAACGCTCTAAACGCGAACCCAATCCGCGATAAAAGGTAAAACGGGCTCCGGTTACCTTACCACCGCGTTCAAAATCTAGGAGGCCTAATTTCTCGCCAATTTCCCAGTGGGCAAGCGGTTCAAACTCAAACTTGCGCGGTTCGCCCCATTTACGGATTTCCTTATTGTCATTCTCATCATGGCCAACGACTACTGACTCATGCGGCACATTGGGGATATTCATGATAATCTCACTAAGCTTGCCTTCGACTTCTTTGACTTTTGCGTCAAGCTCGCTGATTTTATCGCCGACTACCCGCATTTCAGCAACAAGATCATCAGCGTTTTCTTTTGCTTTTTTTAGTCTGCTGATTTCCTGCGATACAGTATTACGCTGGCTTTTAAGCGCTTCCACTTCGCCGAGAAGACTGCGGCGTTCCTTCTCTAAGCGCAAGAATTCGTCTAAATTCATGGCTGCGCCGCGGTTTATAAGTGCTTGCTGAACCTTTTCCGGGTTTTCCCGCACAAATTTGATATCAAGCATACATGAACCCCCTATTATTAGCTAAAAGCTTATCCCTTCAAATGGCGACATCATTATTTCAGCATGAAAAAACTCCCGCCTGCAGGGACGAGAGTACCGTCCCGCTCGAACGGGCGCCGCCGGATATTTCCCAAATTGTTAAAATTAGTTTATACCAATTATTTTACAATATGCATTGCGTAGTTGTAAAGGCATTAAGTATTACTGTCCTCAGACTTTATTCGGCTCTGTTCCATAAATTTTATAAAAGCTTTACTGATTTCAGGATCAAATTGTGTACCTGAACACCGTTTTATTTCGTCTAAAGCCTGCCTTACAGAGTAAGGCGCGCGATAACACCTGGCGCTGGTCATAGCATCATAGGCATCACAGACTGACAACATCCGGCTGTAAACGGGTATGGCGTCACCAGCCAGACCTAACGGATAACCCAGTCCGTCATAACGCTCATGATGATGCCGCACAATGCTGGCGATATCCTCAAAACCATCTATGTCAGATAAAATGTCCGCGCCTTTTATTGCATGACGTTTTACCGATTCATATTCATTATCGGTTAAGGACCCGGGCTTGTTCAATATCCGCTCCGGTACACCAATTTTACCAACATCATGCACAATCCCGGCAAGATAGGCAATGGTCACGCCGTCGCGCGGCAATTGCATAAATTCAGCCAATTCTACCATCAGAGCAGCGACATGCTCGCTATGCTGTTTAGTGTAGCTGTCCCTAATGCCGATTGCCTTACAGAAAGCTTTGATTATGCTCAAATTTATAACGTCAAGCTTAGCCTCTATTACCTTAAATTTATCAATTGGCACATAAACACCAACTGCATATTGCGGCTCATCGTTTGAATCACGAAGTAAAAAAGTGCTGGCAAGATACCAAATATAGGACTTATCGAATGGATTGATGAGGCATGCCTCTAATAACGGAAATTCCCGTCCGGTATCCATGGTTTCAATCAACGGCCCGTGGTAAGTATCATCCTCAGCTTTTTTCTCGCCGTTATAGAGAACCTCTAACAGCGACTTATTTATTAGTTTATCATGGTCTATCTGCCATAACTTACAAAATGTGTCATTGACAAATACAATCTTAAAACTCCTGTCAATAACCAACCAGCCATGCAGCGAGCTACTTTGTACAGCTTGGGCAATGCGCGTGAACAGTTGTCCATCCATAGCTGCGGCTCCTTGTTGTCAAAATTTTTGAGACATTATGTATATTCTTCATACATAAATAAATTCCTTTGCATTTATATCTATATTTACCAAGATTATCTGCGGTAAATAAAAAAGGGGGACTCCCCCTTTTTTTTAGATAAGCCAACGCTATTCACGAACGATTCCCATTAAAATCCACGTCAGAATTATTGTTATCACTCATACAATTGTATTATCAACCGCTGCAATGGAGGTACTATCGGCATGATTAAAAAAGGCCTTGATGTATTTCGGGTCGCGGCAACCTACGTTGGAACGGTAATTGGGGCAGGTTTCGCCTCCGGCCAAGAACTTGTTCAATTCTTCATTGCCTACGGCAGCTTCGGTCTGGCAGGATTTTTGGGGGCCGGCCTGTTGTTTTGCTGGCTGGGCAGCTACATTATCAATCTTGGCTATCGGCTTCGAGCAACAGGCTATCACCAAGTGCTGTATCATACCTGCGGACAAAGAGTGGGCAGCTTTCTCGATATTGCAACAGGCATATTCCTATTTGGCGGACTGACAATAATGCTGGCCGGAGCTGGTACAGTTGGCCGCGATTTTTTTAATATAAGCTACAATACCGGCCTCCTCGCCATGGCTGTGTTGGTAGCCTTGACGGTTATGACCGGCATGAAAGGCATTTCGATTATCAACTCATTGGTCACACCGCTTCTAGTTTTTACAATAATCCTTATCGGCATTAATTCGGCTATTTATCACGGTTTTTATGTTGATCTGCTTTCCATCCCGCCTCAACCTCACTCAAGTGCAACCAGCAACTGGTTCCTCTCGGCCATTTTATATGCATCATATAATCTGGTTTTAGGCACGACCGTACTAGCGCCGCTCGGCAGTCAGATAGCTAGCCGAAAAGTTCGGGTATTGGGCGGAATCCTGGGTGGGTTAATCCTGACTATCTTAGGCGTTTTCGTAATCGCCATTATCACTTATCATGCGCCCGAGGTTTTTGATCATGAAGTCCCGATGCTCTATGTTTCCAATCTCCAGCATGAATTTACGCACGTCGGCTATGCGGCAATGCTAGTAAAAGCTATGTACAGCACTTCTATAGCCAGCCTCTTTGGTTGCAGCATCAAGATGCAGTCGACTCTAGGAGTTAGCTTCCCCGTCAGTCTGCTTGTAATCATGGCCGGCGCCATCCTGTTCAGTCAATTTGGTTTTTCCAGTTTAATTTCGGCAATATACCCTGCATTCGGCTATATTGCTCTGATTTTTACCGTTAAGCTTGCTTGGAATTTTTTTCGAGGTAAGTAATGGCGCTAAGCACAGCTACTAAACCCTCGCCGGTTGCCTTGGCAATTTGCCAGGGCTTGCCGGTGCAGTCACCAGCAGCAAACACGCCGGGGATATTGGTTGACATATCGCGGTTTACCTTAATAGTTTCACCCTCAAGTTCAAGACCGGACAGAATGTTTTCGACGGGGTCAGATTGGCGGAGAATGAATACTCCGCTAACCTTCAATTCTTCTTTATCGGTAACTAAGCCTTCTACCTGTCCATCACCCTTTATAGCTTTTGGCCGTACTCCGGACTTCACTTCGATTGATTCTGATCTCAGTTTGTGGGCTTCGCCTTTGTACTGCGGCAGGTAATACACTTTGCGGCATATCTCACCAAGGAAATTGGCTTCATGTTCGCCTTCTTCCTGGGTATAAGAAATTACTGCAACATCTTTGTCGCGGTAAAACATCCCGTCACATGTGGCGCAATAGCTGACTCCGCGACCAAGATAGTTTCGCTCGCCTTCGAATAGAGCAGTTGCAACAACACCGGTGGCAATTATAACAGCCTTAGCCTCATAGGTCTGAACAGGTGTCAGCAAAGTAAACTTGTCATCGGTAGGAAAGATATTGACAACCTTCTCTTTGATCAAGGTCGGCTCATGCGCCATGCAATGCGAGGAAAGCTGCTGCATCAGGCCTTTGCCGGTAATCTCGGGCATCCCGAGGTAGTTGTCAACGATATGAGCTTTTTGCAATTTGGGGCTAAAATCCAGGTGATTGAATAACGCTACCGTCTTGTTGCGGATCCGCCCGGTCAATACAGCCGAAAGACCGGCGGGCCCTCCGCCAATCACAGCAATATCAAATACATTGTCCCCCATAAATATCCTCCTTGATTTAGAAACAAACCGGAGACTCAATAAGCTTTTGAGTGCTACGATAAGTTACTCAATAATATACTGGGAAGGGGTGATTATTTTGTTCAACTACACCATAATGCGTTTGCCGTATCTTCCGATTGCCGGCCTCTTGTTTGCCACCGGAGTGTGTTTAGGCGGCATAGGCGGACTGACGTTCGGCTTGCTCGCCTGGGATAGCGTCGGTATAACAGGCGGCATGTTCCTTGGACTTATGTGCGGTGTAGGCGCTGCCGCGTTCGGTTTGGCTTTTACCCTTGTCTTCAACGTGCTTGCGCCGTATATCGGCGGCCTGCCGGTTAAGCTGGATACAAATGACGCCCCTTCTGAACCTGACAGCGAGCAAACTGATCAGCCTAATTCTTGAGCTATCCTCTTCATCCGCTCTCTAATCGGTAAATCATATGGGCAGCGTTTTTCACAAACTCCGCACTCAATGCAGTCCGAAGCTTTGGCCTTCATAGCGGCGTAACGCATTGGAATAGCTTCTTTTAAGCCATAGTAGTTATATTGCAGATCGAAGATAAAGGTTTGAGGAATATCAATTCCGGCGGCGCAAGGCATGCAATAGCCGCAGCGACGGCAGAAATTAGGTCCGATTAGTTCAGCCTCGTTTTTTAGTATTTCCCGTTCTTCGTCAGTCAACGGGCGGAAATTTTTAGCAACTCCGAGGTTTTGTTCAATTTGCGCGATAGCATCCATTCCGGGAATAGCCACTGAAATATCGTTTTCCAAGATAAAGCGCAAAGCTAAATCTACACTTCTGATTTGGCCGCCCCCCAGCGGTTTCATTACAATGCGGCCGACATCCATTGACTTTGCCAACGGGAACAGTTCAGCGTCGGCGGTAGTTTCGATACAGTTGAACGGTACCTGCACAGTATCGAATTCATTCGATTTTACAGCTTCAATCAGGAGTTCGATATTATGGCCTGTAACGCCGATAAACCGAATTTTCCCGGCTGCCTTAGCATCTTTCAAAGCTTCCAGTGCACCGCCTGGAGCCATTACGGCATCAAGATCCTGGCGTGTTTTTATATTATGAACCTGATACAAGTCGATATACTCAACCTGCATTGTACATAAACTGATATCAATATCTTTGGCCATGCCCTCTTTATCTCGGGCCATGCTTTTTGTTGCAAGATAGTATTCTGATCGCCGGTCGGAGATATGTCTGCCGATTTTCGCCTCACTATCGGTATAAGCGCGGGCAGTGTCGATAAAATTAATGCCCGCATCAAGCACTTTGTGAAGGATCGGACCTGCTTCGTCCATTGTGCAACGCTGAATCGGTAGTGCGCCAAAGCTGATAACGCTGACTTCCATGCCCGTGCGGCCAAGTTTGCGTTTTTCCATAGTTTGGTCCTCCTCATAAGCTATTTCTATTTCTGATTTATTCTCGTGCTATTCTCCAAATCCTGCAAATATAAACAACACTTGCTCTACTCTGCTGTTATAATACTAATGATGCAAAAAAACAGCCCTTTATGTATGTTTTGTTTTCTCGAAAAATACACTTGACTTCTAAGCATGGATTAAATATAATTATGCCATAATAGCAAAAAGCAACGCAATGAACGGGAAGCTTGATACTCGAGTTCTGCAGAGAGCTGACGGCAGGTGAAAGTCAGCGAACTTGACAACAAGTTCCGCCCCGAAGCGGCTGATGATGAATCATGACGGGTTCCGCCCGATACTGCGGAGAGAGTTGGTTGCTATTTTTGCAACAACTTGGGTGGCAACGCGGGAGTAATCTCGCCCCAATTCGGGGCGGGATTTTTTGTTTTCTAAAAAGAGTTTTTTAAATTTAAAATCATGGAGGTAAATGATATGAGAGTATTAGTAAGCGATCCGGTATCACAACGCGGCGTAGAGGTTCTGCAAAAAGAATTCGCAGTTGATGTCAAGACCAACCTTAAGCCGGAAGAACTGATTAAAATTATCCCTGAGTATGATGCGCTTGTTGTACGCAGTGAAACCAAAGTAACCAAAGAAGTGCTTGAAGCTGCTACCAACCTGAAGGTTATCGGCCGCGCCGGCGTCGGTGTTGACAACATTGACGTTGAAGCTGCTACCAAAAAAGGGGTAATCGTCCTCAACACACCAGAAGGCAACACCATTGCCGCTACCGAGCACACAATGGCTATGATGCTGGCTTTAGCCCGCAACATCCCCCAGGCTCACGCGTCGATGAAAAACAAAGAGTGGAAGCGTAGCCAGTTCATGGGCGTTGAAATGCGCGGCAAAACTCTTGGCATTTTAGGCTTAGGCCGGATTGGGACCGGCGTTGCCAAGCGGGCTTTAGCTATGGAAATGCAAGTTATGGCCTATGACCCATTCATGAATGCCGAAAGAGCTGAAGATCTCGGTATCCAGGTAGCTGAAATTGATGAAATCCTGGCTAAAGCCGATTTTATCACCCTGCATCTGCCCAAAACTCCCCAAACCGTAAACCTTCTAAATAAAGAAAGTTTCGCCAAAATGAAAAAAGGCGTCCGCATCGTAAACTGTGCCCGCGGCGGCGTAATTAACGAAGCCGACTTGGCTGAAGCCCTGAAAAACGGTACAGTAGCCGGCGCAGCAGTCGACGTATTCTCCAAAGAACCAGCCGCAGCTGACAATCCACTGCTCGATGTTGATAATATTGTGCTTACCCCGCACTTGGGCGCATCAACAGCAGAAGCACAGGTAGGCGTAGCCGTCGATGTCGCTGAAGGCATTATTCAAGCTTTGAAAGGCGAGCCGGTATCCACCGCTGTTAATATGGCGCCAATTCCGCCTCATGTACTCGAAACCATCAAACCTTACCTTAACCTGGCTGAGAAAATGGGCTGCCTGGCCGTCCATCTTGCCGAAGGCCGCATCAATGCTATCGATGTTGAATATAACGGCGAAATTAGCGAAGTTGATACCAAGATGCTGACAACCGGAATAATTAAAGGCATGCTCAATCCTATTCTCCAAGAGAAAATTAACTATGTTAATGCCCCCGGTCTTGCCAAAGCCCGCGGCATTAAGATTAAGGAAGTCAAGAGTAAAGATATTGCCAACTTTGCTGATTTAATTACCGTTAAGATTCATACTGATAAGGGTCTTAAATTAGTTGCGGGCACATTATTCGGACGCGAAGAAGAGCGGATTGTTAAGATTAACGGCTTCCGCGTTGACGTTGAGCCAAACGGCTGGTTATTAATCGGACCTCATAGCAACCGCCCGGGTATCGTCGGTAAGATTGGCACCATTCTCGGTGAAGAAAATATCAACATTGCCGGCATGCAAGTTGGGCGCAGTGAAATTGCTGGCACCAGCATTATGGTTGTCAACGTCGATTCTGATGTTCCAACCCCGGTTATGCTCAAAATTAAAGCGATTGACGGTATGCTGGGTGCCCAGCTCGTTAATCTTAACGCATAAGGAGGTACTCAATGGCTATCGTAAAACCTTTTCGCGGCCTGCGGCCTGCACCGGACCTTGCAGCTAAGGTAGCAGCGCTGCCCTACGATGTAATGGACTCGGAGGAAGCCAGACAAATTACTGAAACCAATCCCTATAGTTTCTTGCGGGTTACCAAATCCGAAGTCGATTTGCCGCCCGATATTGATGTACACACGCCGGAGGTATATGAAAAAGCTAAGGCCAACCTCCAACAGTTTATCGATGATAAAATCCTAGTTCAGGATGAAAAGCCCTGCTTTTATGTTTATAAGCAAAAAATGGGTAATCATACCCAAGTTGGCTTAGCTGCGGCTGTTTCGGTTGATGAATATTTGCAGAATATAATTAGGAAACATGAATTTACCCGTCCTGACAAGGAACAAGACCGGGTAGATCATATCACAACAACCGGCGCCCAAACAGGTTCAGTATTCCTGACCTATAAGGCAGATCAAACCAGCAAAGCGCTGCTGGCCGAAGCAATGAACAAACCCCCGGCTTATGATTTTACCGCAAGCGACGGTATCAGCCATACGCTGTATGTCGTCGATGAACCAGATAAAATTGCGGCCATCGAACAAGCTTTCCAAAAAGTCAATGTTCTCTACATCGCTGATGGCCATCACCGCTCAGCGGCCGCGGCCAGAGTTGCCGAAGCTTGCCGTAAAGCCAATCCTAACCATACCGGTGACGAGGCTTATAACAAATTTTTGGCCGTCATCTTCCCGGACGACATGGTATATATAATGGATTACAACCGGGTTGTCAGCGATTTAAACGGACTTACAACGGATGATTTTTTAGCCGAAGTCCGGGAAAAGTTTGAAGTAGTACCCTGCGACGCCGCTCATAAGCCGGCTCACCCTCATACCTTCGGAATGTACCTTGGCGGCCGCTGGTATAATCTGACCGCTAAACAGGGCAGCTACAATGATGCTGATCCGGTTGCTAAATTAGATGTCAGCATTCTTCAGGATAACCTTCTCAACCCCATACTGGGCGTCAAGGATCCCCGCACCGATAAACGGATTAACTTCGTCGGCGGAATCAGAGGAATGGACGAACTGGTTCGTCTGGTCGACAGTGGTAAATATCAAGTCGCCTTCTCAATGTATGCAACTTCAATAAAAGAACTCATGGATATTGCCGACGCCGAACAGGTTATGCCACCTAAATCAACCTGGTTTGAACCTAAGCTGCGCGATGCCATGGTAGTCCATCTTATCCGCTAAATTACGAACTTTAACATATGGAGGGAATTAAAATGAACCGTGTCTTTAATTTCAGTGCCGGTCCGGCTACTCTGCCGCTGGCTGTTCTTGAGGAAGCTAAGCAGGAACTATTGGATTATCAAAATGCCGGAATGTCAGTCCTTGAGATGAGCCATCGCTCCAAACCGTATGAAGCGATAAACAACGAGGCTGAAGCTAATATGAAAGAACTGCTGGGCCTGGGCGACGATTACCGCGTCCTATTCCTGCAAGGCGGCGCCAGCACTCAATTCGCAATGGTGCCGATGAACTTCCTGACTCCGGACCGCACCGCCGACTATATTCTTACCGGCGCCTGGTCGGAAAAGGCTCAGAAGGAAGCTAAGCTGTACGGAAAAACTCATGTCGCAGCCTCGACCGCTGACGGCAACTACAAACGCATTCCAACGATGGACGAAATAAAGCTAAGCGAAAATCCCGCTTATGTTCACATTACCTCCAACAATACCATCTTCGGCACCCAGTGGCAGACGCTGCCGGCCTTCAACAACGTGCCCCTGATTGCTGATATGTCTTCCGATATGCTGTCCCGTCCGTTCAACGCCAAAGACTTTGCACTTATTTATGCCGGCGCGCAAAAGAACCTTGGACCGGCTGGCGTAACAGTAGTCGTTATCAGAAAAGACATGTTGGAGAACAACCCAAAAACCATTCCGACCATGCTACGCTACTCCACCCACTCCGATAAGGATTCACTTTACAATACACCGCCAAGCTTTGCCGTGTACATTGTCAACCTCGTTTTACGCTGGCTTAAAGGCTTGGGCGGCCTAGCGGCAATCGAGAAGATGAATATCGAAAAAGCCGGTCTTGTTTATGACGCTATTGATCAAAGCGGCGGCTTCTATAAGGGCCATGCCGATAAAGACAGCCGCTCACTGATGAATATCACCTTCCGTCTGCCTAGCGAAGAGTTGGAAAAAACCTTTGTTGCCGAAGCTGCTAAGCTTGGCCTTAATGGACTAAAAGGCCATCGCTCGGTTGGCGGTCTAAGAGCTTCCACCTATAATGCCATGCCAAAAGAAGGCTGCCAAGCTCTGCGTGACTTCATGCTGGAATTCCAGCGTAAGAACGGGTAATACAAAGCGGAAATTAAAAAATGGAAAGCGGAGGTTAACACCTGCTTTCCATTTTTATTTATATCACTTTTAACTACTTTCCACTCGGCTTTACCACATATATCTTCCAAAACAGGAAAAACTTATACCAAACAAGAATATATTTAGGCTATGATAGTTAAAGGAGGATCTTAATGAAAGAAGTAACTTATAACGAGTATGCCGATAAGGCTCTTGAGATTTTGAGCAATGGCGCTTTTTTAACAACTGCTCATGACGGTAAAGTTAATACCATGACAATCGGCTGGGGCAGTGTAAGCTATATCTGGGGAAAGCCGGTAATGATGGTAATGGTTAGAGAATCCCGCTACACTCACGATCTAATCGAAAAAAGCGGTGAATTCACCGTCAGCCTGCCATTTAAGGACATGAAAAAGAAGCTAAATTTCTGCGGCGCCAAGTCCGGCCGAGAAGTTGATAAAATTGCCGTAACAGAGCTAACCACCGCTCCCGGTCAAAAAGTCAGCACACCAGTTATAGCTGACTGCGGCTTGACTTACGAGTGTAAAATAGTCTACAAACAAGTAATGGATGAGGCTGGCCTTGACCCGGAATATAAACAAAAGTGGTATGCTCAAGGCGACTACCATACTCTGTATTACGGAGAAATTGTGGCTTGTTATACAAATGATAAGTAAAACCGTTGAAAAACTTGGTTTTTAAACAGCTCTATTTCCGATATACCAAAAATAGCGAGGCATTAGCCTCGCTATTTTTGTATCTTAATTTTCGTTCACTGTTGCAGCCTTTTGCCGGAATTGCCGCACTTTATACAACATAATCGGCAGAATGAGCAGCGGTATACCTAAGTATAAGGAGTTTCTCAAATCTTCGGTGAAGGCAACCACCACCAAGCATGCTACCTGCGCCCAAATGCCGAAATAGGTTAAGTACGGGAACCAGGGAGCACGGAACTTCAAGCTCTCGACCCCGCCTTGGCTTTCCAGCCGCCGCCGAAAATTCAGCTGCGACCAGCAAATTGAGATCCAGGCAATAGCACCCGAGAAGCCTGACAGGGCAAGAAGATAAGTAAAGATTGTTTCACTAGTATCAATAGTATAAGCAATTACGCCAATCCAGCATGTAAAAACCGACAGCATGGTAGCGTTTTGCGGAACACCTTTATCGTTAAGCTTGCTTAGCCATGACGGAGCCATATTTTCTCGCGCCAACGCATATAAGGACCGGCTACAACCGTAGAGCCCCGAATTCGAACAAGAAATAGCAGCAGTCAAAATTACAAAGGAGAATAGCCCGCCGGCCCATTCTAGGCCATAGGCACTCAAGGCTGCCGAAAAAGCGCTCTCTGCCAAACTGGCTTTTTCCCATGGATAAATGGCTACCAAGAGCAGCATGGGCACAATATACAGCGCAATTATGCGCCACATTACACTCTTAAGAGCTTTCGGAATGGTTTTCTCAGGCTGTTTGCTCTCACCCGCTGCCAAGCCGATAATTTCTGAACCCTGAAAATTTACCAGAATTATGACCATGGTAAGGAATATTGCCCAAACCCCGTTTGGTGTAAAACCACCGTTATTTAACAGCACTGATGTACCGATATAGCCGGCGTCACCAACTAAGCCAAAGACGATTAAAAGCGCCAAACCAACAAACATAACCAAAGCCAATATCTTAATCAGCGCCAGCCAAAACTCCATCTCACCAAAGGTCTTTACTGACGCTACATTAATAACCGTAATTATAACTCCGAACAACACCGCCCACCACATAGTACTAATGGCTGGGAAAAAGTCATTCATTATTATGCCGCCGGCTATCATCTCGGCCGGTACGTAGGTGACCCAGGTAATCCAGTAACACCAGCCCACCCCACAGGCCCAAGCCGGGGATATATATTCACGCGCGTAGGTAACAAATGAACCAGATATCGGAACAGCAACAGCAAGCTCACCCAAACATAACATTACCGAAAAAACAATCAGTCCGCCAAGTATGTAGGCGAGAATGGAGGCTGGCCCGGCTTTACTTATAATATAACCTGTTCCTAAAAAATAGCCGCTGCCAATAATGCCACCCAGCGCGATAAGCTGCAGATGACGACCCTTTAGTCCACGTGTCATCTCTCTTCCCTCGGTGTTGTTTTCCATTTATCATCCCCCATATCACAGTTAAAAAATTTTAGATTACGATGTAATCATAGTTGACATCTCGCCATTTGTAAATATAGTTTTAGTACTTTTTATTACCAAAACAAAAAAATAATCGAGAGTTCCGGTAAACCCACCGGAACTCTCGATTATTCATTTGACGCGGTGCTTTTCTTGGCCTCGCGAGATGCCTGCCAAGCCTCTCTCGCCATGTCAAGAATGCGCCTTTCCAATTTTGCCTGAGGGTTGGAAACAACTTTGCTAAAGTAACGTAATGCTTCCTCATTTCGACCAACCCGCCGCAATAATTCACCGACTAAATACGTCAAACTTACTTCAGACATGCCCGCAATAGGCAGCCGTTCTCTAAACAGCGCCTGCTCGAAATATTGGGCCGCTTTTGCCAGTGTCAACTGTTCTTCATCTGCAAATTCGCCTTCGCGAAACAGCCAACCCAGTCGCAGATAAAGACCGGCTATGTCGCTAGCCGCCAAGCCCTCCATTTCAGCGTAAAAAATCGCCAGCTTGTATGCCGCGACGGCCTGATCACGAGTTCGTACGCCGCTAAGATTTATATTGACCTCCCGACCGGCTAAAAACTTAGATACCTTAGCAATATTAGCCGCCGTAATATTAGGGAAGTGACTGTCTTGCGCGGCATAGCCGCAGTTCGGACATACCCAAACTGTGTAATAATAAGGATTAACATCTTTATAATAGGTGCAGAAATCGGTATCCTGCTTAATCTTGACAATTCGGGTTCGCACCCTCGTCACAGAAAAGTCCTTNCTGCAGACGCTGCAATTTTTATCTACAGTATATAAGATATCAGCCATTGTTTCTCACTCCGCTATAGTTCACAACTATTTTTAATCGCTTTCTTTCTCTTTTGACTTCTCCTTTTCTTTAGTCTTCATATCCATGTGGGCTGATGCCGCCCAAATCAGAGCTATAATAGTCCATTTTAAAATAACGGACATCTCGATAGAATTTCCATAGAAGTAAACAACCAGACTAAGAATGATACCTAAAAGATACCACATCATGACCAATCATCCCCCCTGCTTCTTTTCCGTTTACCTCTTGTCTTTATTCTACTTTTTAGGAGAATTACCTTTAAACTAGTCAAATCGTCAAAAAATTTAGCTAAGCAGGCCAAAATAGTTACAAGCGGGGTATAATCCCCCCGCTTGTTATGCGTTTTGCCGGCCGGCTATGATAGCTTGTCTGGCTAGTAAATCACACCGGTTATTTTTTTCGTTATCACTATGACCTTTGACTTTGACCCATTTTACCTTATGCTTGCCAACCAGTTCAATAAGCCGTAGCCATAGTTCTTTGTTTTCCACAGGCGTTTTCTTGCTTGTTACCCAGCCTTTTGCTATCCAGCTGTTTATCCAGCCATCCAAAAAAGCCTTGCAGACATAGGCACTGTCGGTGTAAATGGTCACCTCACAGGAAAACTTCAAAAGTTCCAACGCTTTTATGACAGCCGTCAATTCCATCCGATTATTGGTAGTGTTTTGCTCATAGCCAGAGATTTCTTTTTCTACACCTTTATAAATAAGGATTGAACCCCAGCCGCCCGGGCCGGGATTCCCGCTGCATGCCCCGTCGGTATAAATCTCTACTTCAGCCATCATTGACCTCCCTCGCTCGCTAATGTCTACTTGCAGCCATTATACCATCTTGTCCAATATCTTGGGAATGCATTCCACGGCCTTGTTTTCATGATTCGCCAATATATTCAAAGCGCTTAACCATTTTCCCATCGACCATAACGTCCTCTTCAAACATAGACTTTGGTCTTACCCAATACCCATAGTTCCCATATAAACACTGATAAACCACCATATCTTCTGCCGTTTCACTGTGCTTGGCTACGAACAGTACACGATAATTATTACCCTTGTAATGGCGATATACTCCCTGTTTAATATCGCTCCCTCCCAACTTGTTTTGCAATTACTTAAACTCACCTTCCAAAAAATCAAAACAAACTAAAATTATGATTAGTACTACCCCACTAAGTTTCCAGGCCAAAATCGGCCTTGTATAGTGAATTCTTATAATCGAAAACATTGCAATATCGAATATGACGGAGCTTATGGATGACCACCCATGTTGTAAGAGATACCCCCTACAATATAATGATCAGCAAGCTCTAACCCTGTAAATAGACAGACCCAGAGAAGGATATAGAGGTACTGATAAAGTCTGTTGCCGACAGGGAGCTTGGATAAAAAAATAAAGACGGTAGCTGGCAGAATGACAAAGCTATTAATTAGTTCGACTACCGTTCCACTCTTAACTAGAAATCCAGTATTATAGCTCCACAAGGCATGATGATATGTTAAAAAGCTCGCCGCTAAATTCATAACCATTACAAAAAGAGTAGTCGAATAATATCTCCGCCAGTTCTTCCAATCCCCTAATTTAAAGACAGCTATCAAAAATGAAGCGAGTAGACACACTCTAAAACTGAGAATTAGCAAACCCTATTACCTTCTTCCGAAGAATGCTAGTAATATGATTACCAATTTTTTAACTACTACCCTTGCAAGGTTACAATCATTTAGCTCCCGCTAGACCCAAGTCTTGTATAGCCCTAATAGACATTTTTACTATAATACTATATTTTCCTCTATTTTGGTAATAATACCTTATATACCATACTAATCCAACAAAGAGGTGTTATTATGTCTAAAACCGAAGAAAATTTAGCTGCCGCTTTTGAGGGCGAATCGCAAGCCAATCGGAAGTATCTAGCTTACGCCCAACAAGCGGACGCTGAGGGTTATAAGCAAATTGCCAAGCTATTTAGGGTAGTGGCTGAGGCTGAGACAATTCATGCTCATACCCATTTCCGCAACAATGGCGGTGTGCGCTCCACAGCCGAAAACCTGCAAGCTGCTATAAACGGCGAGACTTACGAATTTACCGAAATGTATCCGCCGTTTATTAAGAAGGCCGAAGAAGAAGGTCATACTGCAGCAACCCGGGGCTTTAAGCTAGCTAATGAAGCCGAAAAAGTTCACGGCGCTCTCTATCAAAAAGCCCTTGACAACCTTGGAACAAAAGACGAATACGACCTTTATCTCTGCTCAGTTTGCGGCCATGTCGCTGAAGGCGAAGCACCAGATAAATGCCCAATCTGCGGCGCGAAATCTACCGCTTATAAAAAGTATTAATAAATCTTACATTAAATGAAAAGTCGCTCATCCCAGATAAAGGGTGAGCGACTTTTTTCAATTGATCTATTCTTCATCCAGAATAAAGACATGAACATATCTTGAGCCATGAACACCAATACTCAAGTCCATTTCAATATCGGTTGTCCGGCTAGGTCCGGTGATAAAGGTTGCAGTTGTTGGCAGGCTAGTTCCAAAGCGCTTCTTAAGCTCCTTCATTACCGAATACAAACCATCAACCAACTGCGCTGTCGTACAAATAGCCATAAAAGTCAGCGGCAGAATGGCAACCGAGGTCGGTTGCTTGGCATTGTGAGTTATTACAACTGTCCCTGTTTCCGCCATCGCAATTTCGCCCCAGACAACGCCGCAGTCCATAGAGGCCGCTTTGTATTTTACCGCGCTGCTGTTCTCGCCTAAAGGCCATTTTAGCATCTCAGCGCCGGCATCTGAGAATATTTCTTCTAAATTAAGTTTCTCAAGTTCGGGGTGATCCCAGCGCATAGCCTTCTTTATTCCCCGTTCGTTGATAACCTGCTTGATTTTTTGCGCGAGTTCAGTACGGTTTTTGACGCTAAACGCATTACCACCGCCTAGCTTGTTCCACTCATCAATAAACCGTTCACGCAATTCCCGGCGTTCTTCAACCGTTGTTCCGCGCTTGGTAAATAAACCTTCCATCGGGTCTTCAACCCGCTTGGCTCGTTCACTTGGCGAGGTTTTTATTTTACTGCGGATGTTATCGAAAAAGGCTTTCCTATCACCCGTTAATACTCCTTGGCCCATAGTGATGCTCCTTTCAATCCTTATTAACTTCCGGCCACATTTCGTGGAAGAACTTATCAGGTAGGGCCGGCATATCGCGATATTTCAGCCAATCTGAGATTGGCGGCGGGCCATAGGCGATCTTGCCTTGTTTGACCAGCGGGAATTGGAATCGGCGAGCCATGCGTACTGAGAACCGATATCGGTTAGCAGCAGCAAAGGTGGCGCTCCAGCCCTTATAAGCAATATCTTCGGCCAACTCACCCTTACTTTCGAGCTCGACCTTATCATTACGCAAAGCGTATAGCATATCATGCAGCGGAATTTTAACCGGGCAGGTTGAAGAGCAAGCAGCACAAAGCGTAGTCGCATAAGCCAGCTCGCCATATTTGTCCATACCTTGAAGCCGCGGTGAGAGCACCGCACCGATTGGGCCGGGATAAACCCAGCCGTAAGCATGACCGCCGATGTTGCGGAATACTGGGCAGGCATTGAGGCAAGCGCCACAGCGTATGCAGTTCAGCACCTTTTCATACTTAGTGCCCAACTGATTTGATCGCCCGTTATCAACAATGACTAAATGGAATTCCTGCGCTCCGTCAAGTTCTTCAGGCATTCTTGGAGCGGCTACTGACAATGTATTATAAACTGTAAGCTTTTGGCCGGTAGCGCTGCGTGCCAAGAGCGAAAGCATGACTGCCAGTTCCTCTACGCTTGGGAGTATACGCTCCATACCCATTACAGTGACCACGGTAGGGGATAACAGAGATACAAGTCTGGCATTTCCTTCATTAGTACAGATTGTAATAGCGCCTTGATCAGCTACGGCAAAATTGCAGCCGGTTATGCCCATATCAATATTAAGAAACTTTTCCCGCAAGTATTCTCGGGCAAACTGACATAATTTCTGGACTTCAGCCGGAATCTTATTGGAGCTCACTTCATTAAAAAGGTCAGCTACCTGAAATCTGTTTTTATGCATGGCTGGAACAATTATATGCGAGGGTGTTTCTCCAGCTAGCTGGATTATCCATTCACCAAGGTCGGACTCAATAACCTTGCAGCCCTGCTGCTCAAGCGCCGGATTGAGGTGAATCTCTTCAGTAACCATTGACTTGGATTTTACAATAGTTTTGGCATTTTTCTTTTTCGCTAATTCAGTAATATATTTAACAGCATCTTCGCCTGTTTTGGCTAGACAAACATGACCGCCTTTTTTAAGAACGTTATCAACCATCTGCTCAAGATACTGATCTAAATGCTGTATTACATGAAGACGAATGGCCTCAGCCCGATCGCGAAAAGCCAGCCACTTTTCAACGCCTACCGCATCAATGGCATTGGCACGGTTTCCTCTCAACCGGCCAGTACCCAGTTTAACGGCCTTAAGCATGGTTTTGTCACTGAGTGCTTTTTTATAACGCTTGCGAAAGCTCGGCTCAATATGCATTTACCATCACACTCCTTGATCTAGGACTTGAGCCAGATGCATTACTTTTATCTTGCTGCCCCGGCGGCTTAGTCGGCCGCCTATATTCATTAAACAAGTAAGATCCGCCCCTGCCAGAACATCGGCTCCAGTCGAGATAATATTATCAACCTTTTCTTCAACTATCGCCCCCGAGATATCTGCCAGTTTCATGGAAAATGTCCCACCAAAGCCGCAGCAGTCAAAGGCATAGGGAAGTTCGACAAAGTCAATGCCTTTTACATTCTTAAGCAGGATTTTGGGCTGTTCTTCAACGCCAAGGATGCGCGTCATATGACAACTGGAGTGGTACGTCACCCTTTTTTTGAAGGTAGCGCCTACTTCGGTTATCCCTAATACATCGACAAGAAACTGCGAAAACTCATAACTTTTGTGAACAAACTCATCAGCTTTCTTCTTCCAAACCGGATCATCACGAAATAATGTTGGGTACCCATGGTGAATCATTGCTGCACAAGATCCTGATGGCATAACAACATATTCGCTTCTTTCAAAGACCTCAATAACTTTTTTAGCTACTTTAGTTGCCTCTCTGTAGTAGCCGCTTGAAAAGGCGGGCTGACCGCAGCAAGTTTGGCCTTCCGGAAAGTCCAATTGTACCCCGCTTCGTTTAAGCACATTAACTACGCTTTTCCCTACGTCGGCATACATGAGGTCTGCAATGCAGGTTATGAATAATGATGCTTTCAATTTCATTCCCCCATACATGTTACTTATGTCTATTATTAGTAGTTAATTTACTTATTATCCTAATGGACATAATTTATCCATTTATCTCGTGATTTTTTAATTAGCTAATTAGAAACCCGGCTTGCGCCTGTGTCGCCAGAACTTTTATATATATAAATTCTGGCACACTAAAAAAGCCGTTCTTTCAGCACATGGCTTTAGAACGGCCTCTATTTATAAACCCAGTACGTCTTCCAGGACTCTGGCCCTAGAACGGCTTACGGCTACCTCTCCCTGGTAATTATCAAATTCGAGCAAGTACGTACCATTAAACATTGGTTTGAGTTTTTTAATTTTATCAAGATTAATTAGGTAGCTTTTGTGACAGCGAAAAAAGCTTTGTCCTCCTAAACGCTCCTCCCAATAGTTGAGTGAATAGCGTGTTTTATAACGCTTACTACCGCTTACAACAATAACATCGCGTCCTTCCAGCATAAATAACTCAATTTCGTCCGCGTTAAGTAGAATTATGCTTTCTGAACCATCGAGCGCGAAAATCTTTTTCAATTTTACAGGCATAAGGCTCGCAGTATTTCTAGCAGCTGCGCAGCGTTGGCGTTTACTGAGTTGAATACTCGAAAGTTCCTCGTCTGCCAGTAAACCGTTCATCTCGGGCATCTCTATCTCTATGTCCAGTACCACTAAGCCCGGATTGGTTTCACGCAGAATTTTATATACTGCGGCCGGTTTGGTCAGCCCCGCTGCCACTTCAATATTGGGAATTTTTTTAAGATAATGTTCTAATTGCTCCAAGGTTATTCGTTCATTGCTGATAATTGCGACGCGCACAAGTCAGCCCCCCTCGCATTGTTTATCTCAACATTGCAAGTAAATTCCCTGCTCGAACTAGAATCTTAACTTATCAATGACTGATCCTTTAATTCCTACTTAAGAGGCTGGAAGTCTTATAACATGCTAATCTAGAATAAACAGTCATATTTATCATAAGGAAAAAACCGCAGGATCTCTAATTCAACCGTCCCTGCGGTTCTCGGTTCAACAAACCCTCTTATATTAATATTACCAAATATTGATAAATTTTCCAATATTATAATTTGATCAATTCTGATCTTATAACCTCAATCTACCAATAGTCTTTCTTCGAGATATTCGTCAGACATCTCATCGGTAACTATCGTCACTCTGTCATACCGATCTGTCTCCTTTGTACCAGGTTGCCGGATATTGACAGCTTTTAGCGAAGCAATCACACTCTTATATAGATCTTTGTGCGGCATGGGGTTTGCTAAAACCTTCAAGACCCCGCTAGTATAATAAATATCGTAGTTATCAGACGTTAGACCAAAAGGTGTAACCAGATAATCGCCAATAGGCGACCCTGGTTGAGCCTGAGTATTATACTCAAGTTTCCCGTTGAGAACCGACTGGTCTTCACCTAGCTTAAATCCGCTAAAAGATGCTGTAAATATAGGGTTGGTTTGTCCATAAAGCCTAGCTTCATCATTAGCTTTTACGGTAAGCGGCGCCTTCTTTACTGTCAGCGACCCACGCAACAGACCAAGAGAGTAACCGTTATAGGCTATAGCTGTGCCGTAATCTATGAAAACAGGATAAGACCCGCAGTTTTTTCCGTCCTCACGCAAGATCAAAACGGGACTTCCAATTAATACATCCTGCAGAGAGTCGCCGGCGACCAGTCCTGTAACATGATAGGTCAGAGGCGGATTTGGATCGCCATAAGTCTTAGAAACATTATCAGCAACTAAAGTTAGTTTCGGAATGCCGGTAAAACAAAAGTAGCCGTTTTTACCGGAAATGTTTGGACGCGGTGCGAATAAATTAGGGGGCCCAGAATAATTAAGCAACACTGCTGGCCGCCCATATAGTTTTTTGACATCAGACTGCGCAGCCATGTGTTTGAGATCGCTATTATACGGATTGGTCGCATATACCCAGAACTTCCCGGTATCGCCGGTCATTATGCCAGGGTAACTTTGGCTATTAGCGTTTAGTTCATCACGATTATATAGAATAAAAAAATTGCGCTTTGAAACAATGAGGGTCGACAAGGATTTTATTAGGCCGACTGAAATATCACCATGAGCCTGAATGAGAACATCATTACAATAATTGCTGCCTAAACCGCTTATGGCATAAGTTTCGTTTGGTATTTGACTCAGATACTGGGCAAAGCTCCCATCGGTATAAACATTGAATGTGTTAGTACGAAACTGGCCGCCGCTGATGCGAATTTCACCTGCTTTCCAATAATTATATCTAGTAGTGCTTCTCAGCAGCATCAGCACATTGTCTGCCGTGATACCTGCGAATTCATCGAAAATAATATTCCCATTTCCATGGTCGCGGTTAATACCCCCGGCCGGATCGGTATTTCCTTGCAGCGATACCGTACCTCGGGGCAAGTATATGGAATCAGATACAACTACATCCCGACCAGCTTCAAGTTTTAATTCATTAGTCGAATCTTGACTAGAAATTACGGCGTCAATAGTAATATCGTTAGCAGCCTGAAGTGTTACATTACCAGTAGCGATAGCAGCTTCAACCGCAGCAGCTGAAACGTTATGGGTACTACCATTAGCCTCGGAGTCACTAACTAAAACATTCTTGGAACTCATCAGCAGTTTACCGGATGTACCATTTAGTGCCGCAAGGTTGACTTGCCCGTCAAAGGCTAGACCGCTTTTACCCGAAACCTCGACTAAGCCGCCGCATTGGTCGCCTGCAGCGTTAACTTTGGCTCCGGTCAAAACTCCAACTTTATCCCCAAGTACCTTAACAGTGCCGCCAGTTTCTCCCGCATTTATTCCTGATACGTCCAGCGTCCCGCTGACTTCAACAAATCCTGAATCACCGCCACTAATTGTTATAGTACCGTTTTCACTCGCCATGCTGCGCGCCTGAATTATGCCGCTGTTATTAACTACTGTATCGATAAGCGCATCCTTCGCCTTCGCCGCCATAATAACCATGCCACCGTCAGCTTGAATCAGGCACCGGTTCTCAACAATTGCCTTAGCCACAGCTCCATCAATGGCCAAATTGATTTTTCCGTCACCGGTAAAATCCAAGGTAGCCTGTTGGCCTGAACCTAGCGCTACCGAACCCAATCTGGCGGTAATTACCCCTTCATTTCTCACCTCGGGTGCTAATAGAGCCACGTAACTGTTTTCTGCTGCCTGGATATTGCCCTGATTTACAACCTGTCCGTTTTCGCCGCTAAAAATATAGCGGCCGGCCATAAAGTCAGCATCTGTAATTTTCTGGCTTGATGCTACTAACCCGCCTACATTGATTTGAGCGCCCGGCCCAAATAAGATGCCGTTAGGATTTACCAAAAACACTTTGCCATTAGCGCTGAGCTGTCCATAAACCTCAGTCGGATTATTACCAAGAATCCGGTTAAGAGCTATAGCGCTGGCCGAGGGCTGAATAAACTGGACTTTTTCATTTGCGGCAATATTAAACGACTGCCAATTAACTGCCAGTTTATCACTTACTTGGTTGATGGTAGTCACAGTTCCATTCTGAGCAATATTCCCGACGCCGGCTGCTATCTGTCCGCCCGCCGGCGCGGCATATAAACTGCAGTGCATAGCAACAGCTACCGCTATTGCCAGTAAAGAGGTTGCAACCACTCTATACAGCATTAGACTCCCCCCTGTTTAGAAGTAAGAGCTTCCCATAATCCAGAACCGCCCGTTTTTGTCACTAGCAGCCAGAGCTTCTTCCGAACCGATCTTCCAGGCGTAACTCAGCCTTAGTGCGTACTGATTGGCCTTATTAAGATAAATACCAAGGCCGGCCCCTGACAGTCTACGCGAATTTTCGCCTGTAAAACCAGGCCATGATTCTTTATTCAGCCGCACATAGCCAGTATCATAAAATCCTGCCAGCTGACAGCTGTCAAACAGTCTGGTATTCACCGGTAAGTGCCAGCGTAGTTCGGTATTAAGGACATAACCTTGGTCGCCTGAAGCTTCACCAGCCGGGTAGGCCCTAACGCCGTAAGCTCCGCCAAGCGAAAGTTTTTCGCCGGGATCGAGATTTTTTTCGGCCAATTGGCCATTAAACGCAGTTAGCAGAGACAGCCGCTCACCTAGATACTGCTGCCGCAAGAAGGTCAAATTCCATTTAGCAAAGCTGCCAGCTGTATTTGCAGTATAAGCATCGCCGGCATCATCGGTAGATAGCTTGCCTCTGCTATAGCTCAGTGCATAGGCATTGGCACCGCCCCCCAGCCAACGATCTGTATTATCGCCTGTTAAGTTTAAGCTCCAGATATTTTCTTTCTTATTAGTGTCTGGAATACCATCAACCACATCTCGTAGCTTCTTACGACTATACGAGAGCCGACCAGATAAGTTATTGTTCCTAGAGCGCAAAAAATTCGTTTCATAGCTAAGCTCAAAACTGTCCGATTGACCGTGAGCGTTAATATCTGCAAACGCTTCACCAAGCTCATAATTTAGCCGCGAGAAACTTATGCCAAGTTTTTGCCCCTGACCGGTCAACGGCAGGCTGTATCCAATATTACCGCTGTCCAGTCCTGATTCAGACTTGATGGCTCGCACTGCTATTACATCGCCCTTCTGCAACGGGTTATTAAAAGTAATATTTAATCCAACTTGGTTGCTGCCGGTAAATCTGCTGCCGTAATTATTAATTTCAAAATTACCACTAAGCTGTTTGCCCCGAGGCCTAATATCCAAAAGCAAATCAGTGGTTCCAGTTCTGCGTCCAGGCATCAAAGTGGCCTTTGCATCGACTCCGGCAACATCGCCTAACAGATAGACAGCCCGTTCTAACTCGCACTTTTTAATATACCCTCCGCTTTTTAACGGCCCAAGCTGATTTTGTAAAACAGCTAATGAAACCTCCGTATTGTTGCGAATCAAAACTTGATCATATTCACCGATTATGATTGCAAATTCGATAATACCGTCCTGAACCTTCTGCTCGGGAATATATGTTTGAGCTACAAGATAGCCTTGGGAACGTATATAGTCAGTCAACTGTCCGGCAAGGTTTTGAAGGTCAGACAGACCTAATTCCTGGCCTTGCTGGTCAGCGATAACATTCAGCAGCTCAGCCTGACTAAATATAGACTGGCCGGAAAAATAAAACCCTTTAACTATCAGCTTTGCACCTGTATCAGCTTGCAGTGGCGGCCGATATTCTTCTGGCCTCTTTATATCTGGTTCAGTGCGGTGCGGCAGCCGCAGCTCCTGCTGCTGAGTATTCCGGATTGTTATACCGGCAACCGATCCTTCCGCTGCCGCGCAA
>JGI24708J26588_10000565_pt1 | contig 30117 bp, 23 predicted proteins | sample BioPla1DNA2_FD_26588 | JGI IMG/M metagenome (IMG submission 26588) | reverse complement strand
AGCTAGCGCATAAAGAAGCCAAGTTTTATGAAGAGAAGTTAAAGGAAGAGATAAACTGTGATCGTGCTAGCCATGGTAAGAAACCATTTAAGGATAAGGACGATAAAACAGATGATGATTCAGGAAGTAGTGAAGTAAAAGAAATCAAGGTAAGTACTACAGATCCAGAAAGTGGTTGGTTCCACAAGGGAGAACACAAACAAGTATTTGCCTATGGAGTAAGCACCGCTTCTGATAAGCATGGTTGGATTCTAGGCTACGATGTAAACCCCGGAAACAAACACGACAGCACAACATTTTTAGGATTATTCAACAAACTTCAAGACATGGATATAAAAACGCTAATAGGAGATTCCGCATACAAGACACCAGCCATTGCTAAGTTTCTAATAGATGCAGATATTACACCAGTGTTTCCCTATACTCGTCCAAAGACCAAGGAAGGTTTTTTCAGGAAGCATGAGTATGTATATGATGAATATTTTGACTGCTATCTCTGCCCAAACAATAAAGTATTAAAGTACAGTACGACTAATAGAAGTGGCTATCGTGAATACAAGAGTAATCCGAAAGTATGCATAAACTGTCCCCATCTATCTCGCTGCACGAACAGCGCCAACCACACCAAAGTTATTACACGTCACATATGGTCAGATTATATCGAAACTTGCGAAGATATCCGACATACCATAGGGATGAAAGTTTTGTATAAGAAACGAAAAGAGACAATTGAACGAGTATTCGGCACAGCAAAAGAATACCACGGATTCAGGTACACACAGATGTACGGAAAAGCTCGTATGGAAATGAAGGCAGGGCTTACATTCGCTTGCATGAACCTCAAAAAATTAGCCAAGCTGCTTAAAGATAAGGGAAAACTAGACGGAACAACACCAAACAATACGCCTTTATCTCGCTTTTTGCGCTTGAATGCTAAAAAAATTATAAATTACCTAAATTGCATTAAAAATATATTTTTATACAAAAGCAAAACGGTTCTAGCTTAATCGCTAAAACCGATTTGTCTACGGTCTGAGGCGCCTTAAGTCGCCTATTTAATAAATAATATGCAAGGAGAAGAAATATGGAATCAGGAAAAGTAATGGACGCCTATCTTGAGGAAGTGATGGGCATTATCAACGCTATTCACAGCGAGGAAAAAGAAGCAATACTAACCGCCGCCAGAATGATGGCGGAACAGGTAAAACAGGATAGGCTAATACATGTGTTCGGTCCTGGGGGACATTCAAACCTTGGCGCTATGGAAATATTCTTCCGTGCAGGCGGGCTTATGCATATCAACGCCATATTAAACCAGGAAACCATGCTAAACAACGGTGCGCTTAAATCCATGAATGTAGAGCGCCTACCCGGCTATGGAAGAATTATTATTGAAGATTACGGCTTAGGCAAGGAGGACCTGCTTATAGTTGTAAATGCGTACGGAATAAACTCCGCTACTATCGATGCTGCTCTTACCGCAAAGGAAAACGGGGCAAAGCTTATAGGCGTATGCTCATTTGAACATGCTATCAATACTCCACCGGACCATGTGGCACGCCACCCCTCAAAGAAAAATTTGCAGGATATTGTAGACTGCGCCGTTGACTGCAAAATAAAGGTTGGCGACGCAGTAATAAAGCTTGAAAACTTCGAGCAGAAAATAGGTGCGCTATCTACATTTGCCAACGCCTATGTGCTTAACTGCATGGTGATTGAGTGCATAAACATGCTGGTAAACGAAAACATAAAGCCCCCCGTTTGGATGAGCGGAAACGCCACGGGCGGCGATGCATGGAACCAGCAGTTTATAGACCGCTTTAAGGACCGTATAAGGGTTCTGTAATAGTATAAGATAGCCATGTTTTTTTATATGCATGGCTATCTTTTTATTGTTACTTCTTTCATGTTTTTAAGAGAACTATTTTCTAGCGCGCTGCTTCATGCAGTGCGTTTTTTACTTCATTCAGCAATGCTTGAGGGGCATTTTCAGAGAAAGGAGATACTTCAACCTCATAGCCCCCTTGCTTATAAGCTTCTTCTGTAGGCAGATAGCCAGAGTATCCCCCTGCATAGCCTATTATTACAGCTTTAAGCCCTAGGCTTTTTGCGTATTTCTTTATTTCTATACCTATTTCACAGAACATCTCAAGCGGAAATGTAATAAACACAAATTCGCCCATACTAATTAGAGATACCTTTATACTGCAGTGGGTATCACACCCCACATTTGCTATATTATCCATAATGCATTTTAGATATATTATTTCAAGCTCTATTTTTCTTTTTTCTTCTGTCGTGTTGTTTTGATATAAAGCTTCGCTTTTTTCGTCTATTTTGGCTGCTATATCCTGCAAGCTGGGTAGACCGCTCTTTAGAGGCAATAATATATCTTTTTCTATAACATCTATATTATGCGCTGGTGTGTATGCACCCTTGGAAATAATATCAATTGTTTTTTTGCTTATACTGTTTGCTATTTCCTCAGCTTTTTCATAGCTTCTAAAGCTCATATTTACACCAAGCGCGCTGTCATCACTGGAATAGCCTATGTTTATATCCCCAGCAGCGCCGTTTGTAAACAGCACCACGGCGCCACTATATTTTTGCCGCAATGCGCTATATATATACGCAGGGTAGTCGGCGGATATTTTATTGTTGTTAGCGTCAAGCACTGTACAGTGGCAGGCGAAGTTTATAAGCATACCGCGGACTATATCATTACAATCCGTAACATATATAAAGCTTAGCTCTTTATCTACAACACTGCAGTTTGCTCTTCGATTTTTGCCTACGCCTTCTACTATGCATTGCGCAATTTTTATTATTGCTTCAAAGCTGTTTTTAATAGCTTCTTGGCAGGCTAAAGTCGCTTGACTTACAAAATAATCGTACCAGTTTTCATCAAAGGCATTAGGGTTTGAAAGAGTACTTTCCGTGTAAGGACCTGAATGTGTATGGGTAGCAATTACTATTACTGTATCTACTCCTGTTACGCTTTTTATCTCTTTTTCAATTACAGCTGCATTTGATATTTCGCATAAATCCGCGCTTATAAGCAACAAAGAAGACCAGCCCTTTACATACATAGCCTTTACAAAAAGCGGGTCATGAACTTCGCTCGCAGGGGCTTTTCCCCAGCGAGCCGCATAACCCGCAAGGTGAACAGGCTCCTTAGGGCTTATATCCCTTTGCGAAAATCCGCAGTAAAGCGCATTATTCTGCATTATTATATAAGCTCTCCCGCGAATATAACTTTTTTAACATCTATATCTTCATCGAATATTACTAAATCAGCGTCCATACCGGGGGCTATGCTGCCCTTGCTTTTTTCAATACCCACAGTTTTGGCGGGGGTATGGGTCATCATTTTAACCGCGTCTATTATTGGCGCGCCGCAAAGCTTAACCATATTTCTAACCAGCCTATCAGTAGTTGCTACACTGCCCGCAAAAGCCTTGCCGTCTTTTAGTTTCGCAACGCCATCTTCTATTACTATAATCTGCTTTGAGCTTGCGTCGTATATTTCTTTAATATCGCTAGGCAGTCCCGTTGCGCCAAGCGCATCTGTAACAAGGCATATATTTTCCGCTCCCTTAAGCTTATAGATAAGCTTAAGCAGGCTTTCGGGCAGGTGTTTTCCGTCCGCTATTATTTCAACCGTCATACCGTCAAGGAAATATGCTGCTTCAATTATACCTGCATAGCGGTAGGCGTTTATCCTGCGCACGGTAGAAGTAGCGGAATACAGGTGAGTTATGCAATTAACCCCTATTTCATAGGCTCGCATAACATCATCGTACATAGCGTCCGAATGCCCTATTGAAAAATGCACCCCGCGCCTTATAAGTTTCCTCGCCATTTCAAGCGTGCCTTCAACTTCAGGCGCTATAGTCCACCTTAGTATAAAGGGATAATCCTCAAACAGGCTTAAATAGTCCTTCTCGTCTGGCGGCTTTAGAAAATCGGGAGATTGCGCGCCAAGCTGCGCGGGCGACAGGTAAGGCCCTTCCATATGCACCCCCGCAATATAGGGTCCGCCTTTCATGCGCTGCATGGTTTCCTCAACGCCTTTAAGGGCGGTTCTATACATATCATATCCCGATGTAGATAGCGTAGGCACAATAGTAGTAGTCCCATGCTTTAAATGCATTTTACAGCAGGCTATGTTCTTTTCCGCATCGCCCATAAGAAAATCCGAATTATTGCCCCCATGCACATGTATATCTATAAAACCGGGGGATACATAATTGCCTTCCGCGGAAATAACTTTATAATCCCCGCCTGTATTTTTGGGCAGGCTTTCATATACAGCTTCTATTTTGCCATCCACAACACAAATAGCGCCGCCCTTTAGTAGCCTTTCCCTAGTTATAATGTTGCCATCTGTAATAAAATATTTACTCATATAAATTCTATTATTCCTCTATTTTTTACAATATATTGTGCTATTTTAGTTTTTTTATTTTTAAATAACTTTTCCATCAACTATATCTATTTTAGATGCAGAATCCTTATCCAGATACAGTGTGCAATCAGGGTGTTCACGAAGTTTAGTAGCAGGCACCATGGGGCTAATTTCCTCAAGCAATGTATTTCTAACAGCCTCAGCCTTTACCGCGTAAGGCACGGGCGATACTATTTTCGTGCAGCGCATTATCTGTTTTACAGTCATAGATATTGCCTGTTTTGGCACATCGTCTATAGTAGCAAACCAGCCCTCTCCAACCTGCTGCATCTTACATTTATCGTCCAGATTTACGATTTTGTATGCGTCATCACAGTCAAAATCCGCAGGGGGGTCATTAAAGGCTATGTGGGCATTTTCCCCTATGCCTATGACTCCTATGTCTATTGTTTTGCCCAACATAAGTTCATTTAGCTTTGCAATATTCTCCTGTACATCGCCTTCTCCCTGTACAAATACTGCATTTCCAAGAGGTACTTTGGAAACAAACCTTTCCTCTAGGTATTTTATAAAGCTTGCGGGGTGGGTTTTAGGCAGGTTTACATATTCATCTAAATGGAACATAGTTACCTTTGCCCAATCAACATCCCCTTTTATAAGCGCCTCAATAGTATAGAACTGCGATTTGCCTGTTGATAAAAGCAGGTTAGCTTCTCCCTTTTCGGCTATGTTTTTGTTTAATACTTCCGCAATTTCCTTTGCGGCAGCTTGTCCCAGCAGCATAGGGGTATCAAAAATTTTAATTTCCATTTCTTTTCCTTTCATCCTTTAACAGCCCCGGATAATAGTCCCGATACGAGGCTCCTTTGGAATATCATAAACATTATTATAGGCGGCAGCATAGCAAGCGTAACAACTGCGCCAAGCACGCCAAACTGCCAGCCTCCTTCGCCTTTTAGTAGCGTAACGCCAACTGATATAGTCATAGCGCTTTCCCTTGTTACTAGGGTTTTAGATAGCATATATTCGCCCCAGATATTGTAAAAAGTAAATATAGTAACTATGGATAGCCCTCCGGTTGATGCGGGCAGCATTATATGCATCCATGTTTCAAAAACATTGCAGCCGTCTATAGTTGCCGCTTCTTCAATTTCGTCGGGTATTTCAATATACACGCTGCGCATAATAAGCAGGCAAAACGGCACGACTGTAGCAACACAGGGCAGTATAAGCCCAATGTTTGTATTTAAAAGCTTTAAATTGTACTCCATAATATATATGGGTATTAGAAGCACCGCGAGGGGAAAGGTCATCATGAATAATATTATTGAAAGCATTATGCCCCTGCCTCTGAAGGGCAGTTTTGCAAACGCGTATCCTCCAAGTGAACAGAATACTATCGTAAGTAGTACCGAGCTTATGGTAACTATAAGGCTGTTCTTAAAATAAGCGCCGAACTTGCCAAACCTATCAAAAATATACTGATAATTATCAAAATGTATACTCCTTGGAAAAAATGTCATATTAGCTGAGAGAATCTGGCTTTCAAGCTTAACTGAGTTGAACATTGCAAGGAATATAGGGGTCAGCATTATAAAGGCTATAACCGCCATAAGTATATAAAGCCCTATATGCCTTGCGCGCTTTACAACTTTACTTATACTTATCTGTGTCATATATCCACCTCACACCTTTTTGCTTATGCGCATATTGAGCAGCGACAGAGCCATTATCAATATACTCATAATAAAGCCTAGCGCCGCGCCATAGCCCATCTCTAAATAGGTAAATGACTGCCTATACACATACATATACATAACCGTTGTAGCCGTGCCCGGTCCGCCCCAAGTAACGAGCGACGGAACTATATATACCTTTAGCGCCTGCAGTATCGCCCATATGCCCGTTACGGCGAATGTTTCTCTTAGGTTAGGCAGTATTATGCTAAACAGAGTTCTAAAACCGGTAGCGCCGTCAACTATGCCGGCTTCAAGCATATCTTCCGGCAAAGCTTGTAGACCGTTTAAAAATAATATGGTTTCAAAGCCAACAGTTGCCCAAACCGATACTACAACTATGCTTATCATAGCCCATGGGTTTGTTGAAAGCCATTCTCTAGTTAAACTCCCCACACCTAAAATATCCGCAAGGAAATAATTTAGCAAACCGTAGTTTTTTTGCAGAATCCAGTTGAATATAAAACTGCTAAGGGATAGCGGAATAACAATAGGCAAAAAATACGCAGTGCGGAAAACGCTAGTCTTTCCCTTTGCGTAGAATAGCATAAGCGCAAGTATAAGCCCGCCCAGCATAACTAAAACAAAGTATAAAACCGAATAGACCGCAGTAACGCCTATACTGTCTATAAAAGCAGAGTCTTGGAAAGCTTTTACATAGTTCTCCATACCTATAAACTGAGGCTTAGTATCAAAAGCGAAGTTGTACTTAGTTAAGCTAAGGTATAGGGAAGCGAAAAGCGGGTATATCATAAAAACCGTTGCTAACAGAAAGGCAGGAAGCACAAAAATAACTCCGTACCGTGCTTTTGTCCTCTGCCTAGCTGAAAGAGAGCGTTGAAATTTCGCCATTAAATCCACTCCATTTTTTTAATATTGGGGCGACATTGCTGCCGCCCCTATGGGCGCTATTAATAAGCGCTCTTTTCCATGCTGTCAATTACCGCCTGGAGTTTGTCCATGCACTCATCAAGTGTTATGGCTTCATCAAGGTAAGACTGGATAATCGGGTGCAGCTCTGTGCTGAGCTTGGTTGCGCCCTTATATTTGGGTGTGCAGACTGAATTGTTCGCGACAACTTGCAGGAACTGCCAGTCCTTAAGTTCGGCATTTTCAAAGTACCTTGCGAGTGCCGGCATTTTGCCGTATACGTTTAGGGTTCCGGTCTGGCTGTTTTTGCCAAGCAGACCTTCCTTTATAAACTGCGCTGCCAGTTTGGGGGATTTGGTTGCTCTGGGTATTATGGCAACGGTAGAGAAGCCGTAGGAGCCGTTTTCATAGCCGCCGGGGAAGCAGCTTAGCGATGCAGTGCCGGGACCTAGGTTTACATCTGCCTCTACAAAGGCGCCGCCGGTTTCAAGCAGCAGTGAAGTAATACCTGCCTTAAAGCTGTTTCTTCCAGCCATGTTGTCGGCATAGGTTTCCTTAGAGAATATACCTTCCTTTGCGCCCTTCTGCCATACTTCAAGCATTTTCCTGAAGTTTTCAGATTCAAAGCTCAGAATGCCATTCTCATCGTAGATTGTGCCGTCCATACCCTGTTTTGCCGCGATAAGCGTCGCAAATGTTGAAGAGCCCCACTGTATAACCGCGCCCTGAGTGGCAACCTTGCCATCTTCAACCTTGTGCAGTTTCTTTGCATACTCGTATACATCGTCCCAAGTTGCGGGCATTACGGGAGCATCCCTATCTTCGTCCCATAGACCCGCTTCCTTCATGGCTGCGTTGTTGCAGTTCATAGCATAGGCTTCGCATATGATGGGCATACCGTATTGTTTGTCGTTAATAGTACCGTCAAGAAGACCGACGCCTAGGAAATCTTCCTTAGCAAAGCCTTCTTCTTCGAAGAATTTAAGGTCTTCTTCAAAGTCATACAGCAAATCCCTTGAAACGAACTGCGCTGCGTTGTTGGCATCGCCAATTAGCAGTACATCAACATCGGTTTCGCCGTTCATCCAGTTTACCGCATATGTGGGTAAGCTGGCATAGTCCGGCAAGGTTTCAATTACCACTTCCACGCCGGGGTGGTCCTTCTCGAATTGCGCCGCCGCTTCTTCGATGAAGATTTTGGTTATCTGCCATGATAGACCCATAACCGTTATCTTCTGGGGTTCTTCCTCCGCTAGTGCCACTGAGCCCATGCTCATTAGCATTGCAAGGATCATCATTACGCTTAGTATTTTCTTCATGAAATACCTCCTTTTATTTTACACCCGATTTTTCGGATGCAATTTCCTAAGTAAAATCCTATCAGCTTATTTGCTTAATCTATAGTCTGATAATTTAAAAATAAAAATTGTCTTAATATCCCCCTATTTACACAGTAATTCCGGCGCATACTGCTTGTACAAAAGCTCTAATATAAGAATTAGATTTCGTGTAATGTGGAAAGGGTCTTTAACAGGCAAGGCGACAACCTTTTCTTGAGGCTTGCCCTCGCGAGTTAAAATCTGTACCCATTCTTTTATTTCTCTATCTGGATTTGGAAATGTTGAGAAAGTATACTCAAATATTCTATCGTGCCATTTTAAAAACTCATCATTTCCGCTTATAAAATAGCATAACAGGGTTGAATAAAGCGCTTCGGAGTGAATCCACCACAATTTATCTCCCCAGCCTGAAAGCTGCTTTGTCATAGGCTCATCAGCAACGCCATCTAAAATACCTATAGGTTCGCCCCCGTCAATAGCGCAAAAATGCAGAATGCCGCCGTATTCCGTGTCCCAGCCCCTTTCAAGCGCGTTTAGGGCTACGGGAATAATAATTTCTTTCCAACTAGGGTTAGAAGTAAAATTGGCAGCGTCTATTAAAAACCACACATCCTCGAGTGTATGTCCGGGGTTCATATGCTGCCCTAATATTTGCGGGAAAACTTTATTATCGGAAGTAATCACCTCGCGCATGATATAGTTTTCATCAACAAAATTTTCTAATATATCTGACGCAAAACCTTCAAGGTTTTGTCTGATAGCGCTTACATCTTCCTTGGCAAGCCGCTTAGCAGTTTTAAGCAATTCACAGCTTACATTTGAAAAAATCATAGGGATTCCATGCGCGCGGTATTTCTTACTCAAGGGATAAGGCAGGGTATGATAATCATTATTTTTTAGGCGGACAAGCGCGTTGTCATATAGCTTTTTAGCGAAATTATACGCTTTAATATCTTTGCTTATTGACGCAAATTTAGAAAGCCCTAAAATAACAAAGCAGTCTGCATATATGCTCATATCAAGCGGCATGTCTGCCTCTATCCTCTTATGAGTGCCATCACGCTCCATTAAAAAGACACATCTATAATCCTCAGGCGATATTAGGCAATGTTTCATTAAAAATTCCGCGCCCTGTTTTGCTAATTCGTAAAAAGCGCTTCTCTCTTCTTCATCAAAAATAGGGCAGGGAGTTGCATACAGCTTTGAAAACATCCACACAAACCTACCTTGACTCCATGTATATTTATCATATGAAACAAGGTTTTTCCCGAAGTTATCGAAGCAATTCAAAAACCCGCCGTGTATTTTATCATGGCATCTCTTAAGCCAAAAATATAATATATTTGATTTTAACTCGTTCTCATAAAAGCCTATAAGCTTTATAAACTCAATATTATCCATTGTTACTCTCCGCTTTATTCATATAAGAAGGTTTCAGCGCCATTTGATAGCGCGCCTATGCGGCAATTAGGGTTTTCCGCTATAAGGCTATCAATAAGGGATTGAAATTCCGCAACATTATAATGCTCACAGCCGCATTGCCTCATATCTTCCGCGCTTACGCCGTCGCTTACTACAATTAGTCTTCGCCTGCGGCGGAGTTTAGACATGCTATTGCCTACCGCAAGCGCCAAAGGGTCATCTACTGTTTTACCTGAGATACACTCACGAACGGCACTATCCCCATCATCTCGCCCCATGCATTTTGGGTATTCGGGGTGAGGACCCACGCCCTCATAATTAGGGCTAAGTAGTATCATAATCCCTCCCCTATCGCCTTTAACGGCAGCTTCCGCTGCGTACAAGGCCTTTGGGGATTGCCAAAAGTCTTGGTCAGCGGGGTGAGATGATGCAATCATAATATCCGCCTTCTCGGTAACCTTGAAACCTATAATCTCTTTTCCTCTGCGTACGCCCTCTCTATGCGCCTTTACATAGTGACCAGCAACTACATCAACAATTTCCGCCTTGGCGTTGAGTACCACATTGATTATAAAATCAAGCCCAACGGAATCCACCCATTGCTCCATCATGTCACGAATAGGCGTTGTATCAAGTCCATATAAGTTTTCATCATATAATGATGCCACAAGGTGAAAATATGCCACTGTTTTTTCGCCCGCAACGCCGGGATATATTATTTTTCCGCCGCCTCCCCAGCCCATTACAGGGTGTGGTACAAGGCAGCCTATACCTATATGTATATCCGAATCCATTACGGCTTTAGTAACTAAAATATCTACGCCTTCAGGGGTTTTACCAACATATGTAAGCCCCTCGGGTTTGCGAAACTCTGAATTAATAACTCGATAGTTATTATATATATCAGCGCCTACACGCTCTTTTAACTCTTCTTCAGTCATATAGCGGTGGCTGCCCAGCGCCGCTACTATAACTATGTTTTTAGGCAGCGCACCAAAGCTTAATAAATGTGATAATAATATGGGAAGTATGGTAGATATAGGAGTTGGTCTTGAAATATCATCTATAATAATTGCTATTGTTTTTTCATGGCTAATAATATCTTCCAGTCTAGACCCGCCAATAGGATTTGAAACCGCTTCTTCTATCAATTTTTCAAGGTCTACACATGGATTTACAAATTCAGGGTCCATCATCCCAATAAAATTCTTTTTGGGAATATTTACAGAAACCTTTTCTTTTCCATAGGGTAAAGTAATCAACATCAATTGAGCTCCTTTTAATAAATCTATTTACAAAGCTAATATTGTTTCAGCTTGAAACCGCAAGAATAAAATCATTATTTAATCGCTCCCTTTGTAACATCTCCGGTAATATATTTTCTTATGGAAATAAAGAGAATAACCAACGGAGTTGTTGCAATTGTCGCCCCCGCCATAACCAGATGCCAAGGAATACCTATTGCAGGGTTGTTTTTTAGAATTTCGTATAGCTTTACTATTATAGTCTTCTTGGATGTTGAAGCTGTAAAAGTAAAGGCAAACAAGAACTCATTCCATGTACGGGTAAAAGCAAATATTATTGCAACTGCAATGCCCATAGAAGCAATCGGCAGTGATATTCTAATCAGCGCTTGAAACCTGCTGCAGCCGTCTATCTTTGCGGATTCAAGCACCTCAACCGGTACATTGTCAAAACTGCTCTTTAGCATTAATACGATAAATGCCAAGTTAAAAGTTACATTCATCAGAACTAGGCTAACATGATTATCAATCAAGCCCCAGTTGTTCATCTGTTGATATAGAGGTATTATTACTATTATTGGTGCAAACATCTGACTAACTAACACTAAATAATATATTATATCCTTAAACCAGTAATCCAGCTTAGACATAGCATAGGCAGCGGGTATGCCTATTAACAATATGGTTATTATAGTGCCTATTGCAACTATTATGCTGTTTTTAAAGCCCACGAGTATATCCATTTTTTCGAATACTTCAATGTAGTTTTCCCAAGCAGGCTCGCTTGGCAGCCACCTAACAGGTCTTGAAAAAACTTCATTCGCGGGTTTAAGCGAAACTGTTATCATTGCCACGACCGGAAAGAACAAAAATACAATCATAGCAATTACAACCAGCGCAAGCAGAAATTTATATGCCCTTTTGCGAATCTTATTTCTATTCAAATGATACCTCCTTGTTTTTCGACCTTACATACAGAACGGAGAATATTGATAGAATAATAAAGCAAATTATGCTTATAGCTGAAGCGTATCCTCTGTTGTTAAATTCAAAGGCATTCTGATAAACAAGGTTTACAAGGATTGAAGATGAATTAGCAGGGCCGCCGGTAGTCATCATATAAATAACATCAAACGAGTTAAAAGCCCATATACCTATTAGCAGCGCCAGCGTCCTTACATCGGTAAATATTAAATGTATAGTAATGTGAAAGAATTTTCTTAAATGCCCCGCTCCGTCTATAGACGCCGCCTCATATATATATGTTGGAATAGAATATAAGGACGCCAATATATTTAGCGCGCAAAACGGAGCAACCGCCCATACATTTACAATCAGCACCGCCAAAAGCGATGTTGCGGGGTTGCCAAGGAAAGACATAGGTCTTTCCAAGATATTTAAATCAAGCAATAATTGAGTTATATGCCCAAAGGTTGGGTGGTACATAAGCCTCCATACCACGCAGGACACAGCCGCCGGCATGGCGTAAGGTATCAACATTACCCCAGTAAGAACACGCTTGCCAACAAAATTATTATAAAGGACAAGCGCCATCAATAGACCTATAAGAATTTTCGCGGCAACGCCTACAAAAACCCATATAAAAGTGTTTTTGAGTACCATGGAAGCATCTTTACTGTTGAAAAACTTGATGTAATTATCAAACTGTATAAATTCAACATCGCCATTCGCTTTTATTTGAAGAAATGAGTTTTCAAAAACCTGTATTATAGGACTTAATATAAAAACGCCAAAAAATATCAACATCGGCAAGACGTATAATAAGTTTGTTGTTTTTATTATATTATCCCTTTTCATTAATATGCCTCCATTTTATTATGGAACCCGGAGATAGAGTGTGTTTACCCTATCTCCGGTATACAGAGAATTACACTCTGTTTGTTTTAGAATAAGAACTAATCAAAGCTTTAAGCTTAGGATTTAATTCAAATTCCAAAAGATTTGCCTATTATTGGGCAGCCAATACCTCATTGCAATCTTTTTCAGCCGCTTCAAAGGCTTCCGCAGCCGTCAATTGACCGAATACCGCCTTTGTTACATTGTCCGCCATTATTTTCTGAATTTCTTCCCAGCAGGTTATAGAGGGCTTAAACTTAGCAATAGGCTCCATAGCTGCAAAGGGCGCTACAAACACATTCGCTTCATCAGTGAATATAGGCATTTCTTTATAATAGCTGGCTTGATTGGGTACAAAGCCCGCCTTGTCTATTACAACGCCCTGATATTTCGCCTGATGCCAGAACTCCAGCCATTTTGCGGTAATATCCTGATTGCCGGTATTAAACACCAAGTCCACATCCATTACGCCATATGAATAGGCTTCTCCGCCGGGGCCTTTTAGGGGCTGCAGTATCGTAGCCCAATCATAGTTTTCACCAGCTGCTTTAAGCGCGGCTAAGCCTTGCGCGTTATGAACATAAGCGGCAGCGGTTTGAGTTGTAAAGTTAGACTGGGTTTCGTTTATAGTCGCTTCGCCATAGTCCGGTACTGCATATTTAGCAAGGTCTACATACATCTGTAAGGCGGCAACGCCTTCTTCGGTATTAAAGGCTACGGTTTTTTGATCTTCACTTAGAACATCCGCACCATACGCCCATAGGATAGGAAGGAAGCAGTCAATTGTGTTTTTGGGATGACCCGCAACTAAAGTATAGGCGTAGGGACAGGTTTTGCCGCAAAGCTCAGGCGCAAGCTCTAGCAAGCCTTCCCAAGTAGTCGGGGGTTCATCGCTTACTTCATCAAAAGCAGTCTGGTTAATCAGTATGGAGCGGACGGACATATACGACGGCATTGCCCAAAGCTCTCCATTTACGGAACAGACATCCCTCGCGGCTTTAGAAAAATCATCATACAATTCTTTGCTGATTAAATCATCTATAGCCACGGTATATCCCGCCTCTTTGAACTGTACAGTCCAAGAACTGAAACCATACATGGAATCCGGCATATTACCGGCTTCAGCAAGCGTTAGTATCTTTGAATAAGCGTCAGAATAGGACCAGCTTTCAAGGTTTACCTTTACGCCTTCCTTTTCCTCAAAAGCTTTCGCCGCTTCCTCTAGCAACTCCATACCTGTGTTGCCAAGAGTTACATAGGTTATCTCTTTAGTTTCCGCAACGGTTGGTAGCACAAGTACCATCACGAGGCTCAAAGAGAGTAGTACCAACAGCATTTTTTTCATGAGTATTCCTCCTTTTATTTTACATCCGATTTTTCGGATGCTATTTCCTTAGTAAAATCCTATCAGCTTGTTTGCTGATTTATCCGATAGCAGAGTTCGTAAAAACAACATTTCCTCTTATTGGCAAGCCCTAATATATTATCCACATGCTTATTAGTTATTATAACATAACTATGTGCTTATTTGCCAAAAACCCCCAAAATATAGAGATAGTTTTCACATTAGGTACTCCTTTATTCATACAATAAAGTTTTTGCCCCATTAGATATTGCAGCTATGCGGCAATTGGGGTTTTCTGATATAAGCTTATCAATTAAGTGTTGAAACTCCGAAACCCTATAATGCTCACAACCGCATTGCTTCATTTCTTCCGCACTTACTCCATCGCTTACTACAATTACCCTTCGTCTGCGGCGGAGCTTAGATATACTGTTGCCTACCGCAAGCGCTAGGGGGTCATCTACCGATTTACCCAAAATACACTCTCTAACAATTTCGTCGCAATCATCTTTCCCTATCCATTTTGGGTAGTCTGGGTTGGGACCTATGCCCTCGAAATTGGGGCTAAGCAGTATCATTATCCCGCCCCTATCGCCTTTGACTGCAATCTCTGCCGCTTGCAACGCCTTTGTGGATTGCCAAAAGTCTTGGTCGGCAGGGTGAGATGAGGCAATCATAATATCCGCCTTCTCCGTAAGCTTATAGCCTACTATTTGTTTTCCTCTGCGTACGCCCTCTCTATGCGCCTTTACATAGTGCCCCGCTACTACATCCACAATTTCCGCATTTTCATTTAATAACACATTAACTATAAAATGAAGCCCAACGGAATCTACCCATTTTTCCATCATGTCGCGAATTGGCGTAGTGTCCATGCCATAAAAGCAGCCTTCATACAGTGATGATAAAAGGTGAAAATACGCCACTACTTTTTCGCCCGCAACGCCGGGATATATTATCTTCCCGCCGCCGGCCCAGCCCATTGTAGGGTGCGGCACCAGACAGCCTATACCTATATGTATATCCGTATCCATTACGGCTTTAGTAACCAAAATATCTACGCCTTCGGGGGTTTTGCCTACATATGTAAGCCCCTCGGGCTTTCGAAACTCAGAATTAATTACGCGGTAATTCTCGTAAATTTCATCTCCTACACGCTTTTTTAATTCTTCTTCAGTCATATAGCGGTGGCTACCTAGCGCCGCTACAATAACTATGTTTTCTCTTACCGCGCCAAGGCTTAATAAATGCGACAGTAGAATAGGAAGTATAGTAGATATAGGGGTTGGCCTTGAAATGTCATCTATAATTATTGATATGGTTTTTTCGGATGTAATAATATCTTTTAGCTTCGCCCCGCCAATAGGGTTTAAAATAGCGGCTTCTATAGATTTTTCAGGGTCGGCACATGGCACCGCAAACTCAGGGTCCATCATACCTATGAAGTTATGCTTTGGGATAGTTACAGACACTCTGTCTTTCCCATAGGGTAGGTTTATTAACTCCATGTGCGCTCCTTTCTAAAATCTATTTTACTTCGCTAAGCTTGCTTGCAGCATCCTTATCTAAGAAGAGATAAGCCGAACTGTGCGTACGCAGTATAGATGCCGGGCAGCTTTCGTCTATATCGCCCTCAAGCATGTTTTTTGTAGCCTCCGCCTTGTTAAGCCCGGGGACGGTACATAGTATGTATTTGCTCTTAATAAGCGTGGGGATAGTAAGCGTTATCGCGTGGGTAGGCACTTCATCTATGGTATTGAACAGCTTTTCATTTACCTGCTGTTGGCGGCACATATCATCAAGCTCTACTACCTTTACAGCTTTTTCGTCGTTAAATTCCGCGTTTATGGGGTCGTTGAATGCTATATGTCCGTTTTCGCCTATGCCCATAAAGCATATATCAGGCGGGTTTTCTGATATAAGTATATCATACCTCTTAGCATCTTCGCCAACATTGCCCATATAATATATGTTTTGGAAGGGAAGCTTGCTAAATAGCCTATCCTTTAGGAATTTAGAAAACTGCTGAGGCGCGTCGTCCGCCAGCCCTATGTAGTTATCCATATGGAAGGCGTTTACTCTTTTCCAGTCTACGGATTTTTCAGACACCAGCCTTTCCATCATCTCCGCCTGCGAGGGAGCGGCTGCGAATATAACATTTACTTCCTCTTTACTTTCAAGCAGCTCTTTTAGAAAGCAAATGCCCTTTTCGGCAGCTGCAATTCCCATATCCCTGCGGTTATCATGTACGCTTACTTTGAGCTTGTCCTTTGTAAAAGTACTCACTACTGTTCTCCTTTATAAATAAGATAAGCTGATATGCCCTTTTGCGTTTGTCAAAAACAATTAATAAGACAATCCAAACAAAAGCGCCATTAATTTGATGTGCTCGTATTATATGATGCCTTTCCCGCCTTTTTCAATATATATTTGCGCTTTAATCCTTAGCGAATTTTTGTATTGACTGTATTTGTGTTTTAATGATATAATATTTTTTGGTATGTTAATATAATATCTATCTTCCGCATCTTTTTTTTGCATAAAAACTTAAAATTATAAACACAAAAAAAGCTATGTAAATCCACAATAAACAGGGTTTTTCGCGCTTTCTCCCCTTCCCCCGCTATTGACAAAATACGGTGCTTTTAGTATATTGAACTCGATAACAGATGATATGCACCGCCTTTGCGGTTTGTTGGAAAGGAGTACTTGTGCAGAGGAATTTTTCCACGCGATGGACTAAAATACGCAGCAATATATGGCGTAACCGTTATATATACATGATGGTAATACCTGTGCTTGTGTATCTAGCGCTATTTAAATATATGCCTATGTGGTTCTTAAGAACCTCTTTTTATGATTATAAGCTGCTAAAGGGCTTTGACGGCAGCAAGTTTGTAGGGCTTAAGTGGTTTAAGCGCCTTTTCTCAAACCCTAACCTGCTTAAATATATAGGCAACACCTTAAGGCTTAACATAAGCGCGATGGTTTTTTTGTTCCCTCTGCCTATGATATTTGCCATACTACTAAACGAACTTCAAAGCAATCGGTTCAAAAAAACAGTGCAAACTATTTCCTACCTACCGCACTTTGTATCCACTGTTGTGCTCGTATCAATGATTACTACCATAGTATCGCCTAGCCTTGGCATAATAGGCAAACTTGTAAGGGCTGCGGGCGGCACGCCTGTAAATTATTTGGCAGACCCTAATTATTTCGTGCCTATAAATGTTATTTCGGGCGCATGGCAGTCCGTGGGCTGGGACGCGGTTATATATGTTTCGGCGCTTTCCAGTATAGACCCCGGGCTATATGAAGCCGCACGCATAGACGGCGCAGGCAGGTTTAAGCAGATACTGCATGTAACCCTGCCCGGTATACTGCCCACATTTGTAATAATATTCATAATGCGTATGGGACAGATGCTAAACGTAAACTTTGAAAAAGTATACCTGCTTCAAAACAACTTAAACCTGCCCGCCTCCGAGATGCTGCCTACATTCTCATACAAAACAGGTATGGAAAGCCGCAACTACGGCTATGCAACTGCGGTTGGCATGTTCAACTCCGTTATAAGCCTTATGCTTGTTATAATAGCAAACAAGATAAGCAAGCGCGTGTCGGATATTTCCCTTATGTAGGCGGTGCGATATGGCTAAGGTAAAAAACAAGTACTTCATAAAGCGCTCAAGGGGAGAGAAAATATTCAACGTATTCAATGTAATACTAATGCTTATGCTTGTTATGTTCTTCCTTTTTCCGCTGTTTAATGTGGTTTCTATTTCATTAAGCAACGAACATGCTGTACTAAGGGGCGATGTTACCATATTCCCCGTAGGTTTTAACGGGCAGGCATACAAAAAGATATTCACCCACGCAAGTTTATGGACAGCAATAAAAAACTCCATAATAGTAGCGGGTGTTGGCTGCGTACTTAGCATACTGGCGCTATCCATAGCGGCATATCCGCTTGCGTTTGGCAATTTCTACGGCAAAAAGCTATACAATATTTTAATACTTATAACCATGTGGTTTAACGGGGGTATAATACCCACCTTCCTTACCATATCCAACCTAGGGCTGCAAAACAGCCTATGGTCGCTTATACTTAACAGCCTTATAAGCGCATACTATGTAGTAATAGTACGCAGCTATTTTGAAAGCCTGCCGGAATCCATAGTAGAATCCGCCAAAATAGACGGCGCGAACGATTTTAAAATACTATTCCAGCTTATTATACCGCTTTCAAAGCCCGTGCTTGCAACAGTTGCCCTATGGGTTATAGTAGGCCACTGGAATGACTTTTTGAACCCCCTGCTGTTTATAGGCGCAAGGGATAAATTCACCCTGCAATTAGTGCTAAAGGAAATGGTGCTAGACGCTGAAAGCAGCGTATATTCCATATCCGCCGGCGGCGACAGCGACACTGTAGGCGCCGCGGCGCTAGGTCAACAGATACGAAACGCCGTGCTTGTAGTATCCATGATACCTATGGTTGTGCTGTACCCATTTTTACAAAGGTATTTTATAGAGGGTATTACGCTCGGCGCGGTAAAAGGCTAGCTTTGTAGCGGGGGCTTACCCTGCTTCAATATAATTATTATAAGGAGGAAGACATGAAAAGACTTCTATCTCTGCTGCTCGCTCTTTCTATGCTAATGGGGCTTTCAATAGCCATAGCGGAAACAGCGACCAGCGCACCGGATCCCAAAACCATACTCGATGGTGTAACGCTTGAGCCATCCAAGGGGCTTTACCTTGATGAGCACCTTGAAATCAGCGGCATGGGCATACACTTCAACAACTACCCCACGGAGTTTGACGGCTGCTACTACTTCCAGGCGATAGAAAAACTTACCAACGCAAAAATAGTTATAGACTGGAGAACCGCCGATGGCTATGACACTCAGGTCGCAACCACCCTCGCCTCCGGCAAATTACCGGATATTATGGGCGCGGGCTCCTACGGCGTACTAAACCTAGCTAACGAAGGCGCAATAGTGGCGCTTGACGACTATCTGCACCTTATCCCCAACATAGTGGAAGCGGTTGGCGAAAAGCGCATGGCGGACTGGCGCCAAGCGGACGGCCATATCTACACCCTGCCCACTATAGTTGACGTGCCCGGCTCACAGAGCGTAATGGTACGCCAGGACTGGCTTGATAAACTGGGCCTTGAAGTACCCACAAATTGGGACGAATGGCTCACGCTATGGCGCGCAATCCGCGATAATGACCTTAACGGCAACGGCGACAATACAGATGAAATCCCCTTAGCGCTTGAAATGGGCCAGAGCGGCGAGCGCTGCATGGCAAGCCTGCTCAACGCCTTTGGCATAGCCGCCTCCGCGGATACTCAGTTCTGCGTACTTGAAGACGGCACATACACAATGGTATACGAGCATCCTCGCTACTTTGAGTTCCTGCAGGCTGTACAGGATATGTACAAGGAAGGTCTTATAGACCCCGAGTTTACAATGCGTAAACAGGCGGAGCTATTCACCGCTATGGATACAGGTCTTGTCGGCACGGCGATGACATGGGCGGAGCGCGCAAGGCTATCCACCTATACCAACCGTGAAAGCGGCAACGAAGACGCGCTATGGACATGCGTTGCGCCCATAGTAGGCCCCTATGGCGACCAGATGACTCAAGAGCGCAAGGCAGTAACATCAGTATGGTGCATAACCACCGCAGCTGAAGAAGCCGGCAAGGTTGAGGATATCCTTAAGGTATTCAACTGGAACTACGGCAAAGAAGGTCTAATCCTTTACAACTACGGCATAGAAGGCAAGACATATGACATAGTTGACGGCAAATATGTATTAAAGCCCGAAATCGTCAAAAACGGCTTTGTAGACTACCGCGCAACCGGTATGGAATATGAGCCCTTCGGCGGTCGCTGGTTTACAGACGCATTCACGCAGTGCCTGTTCGCCGGCCAGAACATTGACGAGCTGGACGACGCTTCCCAGTCCTTCTACAACGGCCTAGCGGTTGTAAACAACGACTATTTCTACCCCATGCCCCAGACGCTTGAAACAGAAGCCTACACTGAATATAGGGGAGAGCTTATAACAGGCGCCGCAGGCGTATGCGTACTGAGAGACCAGTGCATAGCCGGGCAGATAACAGTTGACGAGTTCAAGGAAAAATACGAAGCCCTGAAAGACATGGGCCTGCAAGATGTAATAGACCAAGGCGCAGAAGCCTATGCAAAAATTATGGGTGAGTAATCCATAATATTACAGCATAAACTAGCCGCCATTCCCATATGGGAATGGCAGTTTTGTTATAAAAGCAATATAGTATTACACATTTTATTTTTTGCTCAACAAATTCTAATTTATCATTTATTCTTCCTTAGAATTGTCTTCTGTTTTATATGCAACATCTTCAATAAGCTTAGAAAAATCAAGGGCGTTCCTTTGGGTAATAACAGGTTTTCCCGTCCTTGCTTCAATATCTTTTCTTGCATTTCCAGCAACAGTTCCACCCTCTTTAGCAAGCTCTTTATTCTCTTCTAATCCTAGGGGATTAAGGGCTTGAGTTAATTCAGTTGTAGTTGCCTCTGCAAGCATATTAAGAACAAGCTCCAAAGTAGACATATTATCCCTAAGATTTTCTTTCTTAAGATTTTTGAAATCCTTGTATTGGCGAGTTGTCATCCCTGACCATGCTTTAGAAATTTCATTAGTGAGGATAGCGTATTCCACGCCTTCCTTTACACCGTGGTCTTTCCAAGCATCTGTCAGTTCTTTTCTAACCTGTATAGCTTGAAGTCTTTGATTAATCCATTCTCTGGAATAACCCTTTTTAAGATATGTTTGAAGAGCTCTATCTATAGTAAGTTCAGGGTCGATAATCTCATCAATTCTTTCTTTTCCCACTTCTGCTAACCACATTTTGAACGGTTCAGCTTTAGGCGACGGAATGGATTGAATTATACGAAAAATACCCTGAATATCTGCGACATCGGTGCTGTATTTTTTTCCATCTGAAGACTCCAATTTCAGTTGTCGACAAAATGTCGACAACTCAGATTTCTCATCTTCCGTCATCCTCTTCTTCACTCGATACCAATAATCTCTTGGGTTTTTGCTATCGGTCAAAACAGCAACAACATCAACAACCGAAAAGTACCATTCTTCTTTTTCGTTATCCCAAACAGAGCGTATTTCCTTGTTTTCATAAAGTTTTATCTCATTCATTTTAGCCTAATAATCCTCCAATATTGCTCCAATAAAGGCGTAAAGGTTATAAACCGTTAACGAAAAAAATACACCATATGTTCTATCAGCCTTAAGACTCTGTTGACGGATAGCCAATTATAACAAAACACTCAAAAGAGGGATAGCACCCACTCCACACCTAATCAATACACCTTCTATCGGGCATTATTCCTTCATAAACCTTTCTTTTCTTGTCTTCATACATAGAATCATCGATTTTCTTAAGAAAATCATCTATTGACTCACGCTTATTATTGTATGTACCGCAACCGATTGAAAAATTTATCGCATAAGGTGTATTTTCCGATTCATTGAACAATGCCGCCTTATTATTAATGGTATCAATCATATCTATAATTTCTTTATGAGATTTTACATTCATTAATATAATAAACTCATCGCCCCCGTACCTGCAAGTTACCCCTTTATCTCCCACAGCTGTATGTAACATTTTTCCAACTTTAGAAATAGCGTCATCTCCTACGCTATGTCCGAATCTATCGTTTATGCTTTTGAAATTATTAATGTCTAACATAATTCCGGCGGTTAATCCAGCATTATCCTTTTTATCGCCTAACACTAACAATAAGTTGTTTAAGTACTGTCTGTTAAACAGTCCCGACAGCTGGTCTACATAAGACGATTCGTTTTGAAGATTGACATATAAAGAAATCAACCCGACAGACGCGCCAAGCCACACAAGTGAGTATCCATAGAATAAAAACTGCAACAAGCTTCCAAGCACAATAGGCGCAATAAACATGGAAACAGGCAGAAACAAACGCTTTTGCGTCTTTCCCCGATGCATATATATTAATATAACCGCATAAGCCATATAAAAATATGTAACAACATAAGGAATGATATTTAAATTTGTTCTATGATAAACATTATATTGGTCGATTTCATAAAATACGGGTGTAAATATGTTTATTAAGCAGCCGATTATAGTTAGTATAGAGGGTATAGCCATAAAAGGGTATATTCGCTTTATTCTTTTAATGTCCGCAAACAACTTAAAGTCCGAATATATTATCGAAAAATAAACTAATAAAGTACTGTTACTGAACAAAATGGCGTTTAGCACCAATGAAAACGTACGATATTCCATTTTGCCATCCATCAAAAAAGTAACCACTTCTATAATACATTGAATAATATTAATGAATACCATCCCGAAGAACATCTTTTCGCCAAGCAATCCATGACGTATTGATTTTTTTGAACTAAAAATAATAACTAGTAACAACAGTATCGCTGTTCCGTTTGCAATAAATATCGCCGGAAAATTAACCATTTATCATACGCCTCCTCTTTACCTGTAATCATATCCCTTTTCACATTAGTACGCCGATAATAATCCGAAAACCTTTTCAAAACCGCATATTTTAAGTTTTCCTGAGTACTTCCTTAAATTATTGCGTAAAACTTAGAATTATATACAGTTAATCTACCTACAAGGCTAAAGAGCCATTTTTTAACATTTGTTTTTTATCATGTGCATAATACACACAATTATTATATATGTTTCTTGAGTTATTTCAAGTATTTTTGGAAATTTATTTCCGCTAGTTTAAACACAAGATTATACGTCTCTTTTTCTGATGTTTTTTTCGTGCAAAACCCAAGCTAGGTTACGGAAAACAGTCTGCAACAACAAGCCGCTGAACCATTAAATGTGATGCCATATAAAGGTGATTTATATATTTTATATATTGCATCTTCTATCGGGAATTGTTCCTTCGCAAATTTTTCTCCTTTTCTCTTCATACATAGAAGTATCGATTTTCTTTAAAAAATCGTCTATTGACTCACGCTTACTATCGTATGTACCATAACCGATTGAAAAATTTATATTATAAGGTTTCTTTCCTGATTCATTTAGCGCTGTTTCTAGTGTTTTAATAACATCAATCATGTCAATAATTTCTTCCTGAGAATTTACATCCATTAAAATAATAAACTCATCGCCACCATACCTGCATATTACCCCTTTTTCACCCACAGCTTTATGTAACATCTTCCCAACTGTAGAAATAGCATCATCTCCTACGCTATGACCAAATCTATCATTTATGCTTTTAAAACTATCAATATCTAACATGATTCCGGCAGTTAAGCTGGCAGTATCCTTTCTTTTACTATACATTAACAATAAGTTGCCTAAGTACTGTCTGTTAAATAATCCCGATAGCATATCTACATAAGAGGCTTCATTTTGAACATTGATGTATAAATAAATCATCCCTAAAGACACGCCGAGCCAAACAAGAGAGTATCCATAAAAGAAGAACTGCAAAAGACTTCCAATCAAAATAGGAATCATAAACATAACAGCAGGAAGAAACAAATATTTATGTACTTTCTTTCGATACGAATAGATTAATATAACCCCATATGCTAGATATAAATAAGTAACGGCATATGGAATTATGTATAAATCCGTCCTCTGATAAATATTATTATTATCAACCACAAAAAATACAGGCGTCACTAAGTTTATTAAGCAGCCGATTATAATTATTACCGCGGGTATAGCTACAAAAGGGTATATCCGCTTGATTCTGTTTATATCTGTAAACAGCTTATAATCTACATATATTGTCCAAAAAAAGGCAAAAACAATATTAGCAATGAATAAAATGGCGTTTAGCGCTATCAACAAGGCATGATATCCGAATATCATTTTGCCATCCATCAAAAAAACAACAGTTTCTATAACGCATTGCACAATATTTAAAATAACCATAGTAAAGAATATCTTTTCGTCAAGCAAAACATGGCGCAGTGGTCTTTTGAAACTTAACAAAATAATTAACAATAACATTACTGCTATTCCATTTGCAATGAATATCGCCGGAAGATTAATCATTTCTAACGCACCTCCTCTTTGCCTGTAATTATATCCGTTTTCACTACACTGTTCAATTAAAATACGCCAAAAACCTTTTTTAGACAAAATATGCGTATAAGGGCAGCTTATACATAAAAAACAATTCCTGCGGGACACAATCCGCCCTGTGATATTCGCTCAGCTTTGTGCTTTTTATGTTATAATTTATACTGTATATTAATAAAGGAGGAGAACACATTTGAGAAAACGTATCATTTCCCTGATTCTTTCCCTGGCAATGCTTTTGTCGCTTTCTAGCCTAGTAATGGCAGAAACATTCGAAGGCGAAGCTGAAGGCTATGGCGGCAATCTTAAGGTAGCTGTTACCATAGAAGATGGCAAAGTAACCAATATTGAAGTGCTGGAATCCCTCGAAACCGCAGGCATTTCCGACCCCGCATTTGAAAGGGTACCCCAGGCAATTATCGACAACCAGTCCGTAGCGGTTGACACGGTAGGCGGTTGCACCCTAACTAGCAATGCCCTAATAGAAGCTGTTACAGCAGCATGGCTCGCTTCAGGCGCTAGCCTTGAAGACATATCCAAAGAAGTCGCAGTAGAAGCAGGCGAAAAAGAGCTTGAAACTAAGACTGCCGATGTAGTAATAATAGGCGCTGGCGGTTCCGGCATGACGGCAGCGGTAGAAGTACTGCGCGCAGGCGGCAGCGTACTACTTATCGACAAAATGCCCTCTATAGGCGGCAATACCATAGCAGCGGGTTCTGCCCTTAATGCCGCAGGCAGCGAAATCCAAAAGACAGGCACCATGGCAGCTTCCAGCATAGAAGCGGTTGAAGAGCTGCTAGCCCTCGAAGCCAAGAACGATGACATGAAGCGCTGGCAGGAGAGCATCCGCAAGGATCTTGACGCCTATATCGCTTCCGGTGAAAACTATGTGTTTGACACTGTAGACCTTCACAAACTGCAAACCTACGTAGGCGGCGACTATGTTGCTAACACCGCTTTGCTTGATGTATTTGGCGATGGAGCTCCCGGCGCGCTTGATTATCTTGAAGAGCTTGGCATGGAATGGCAGCCGAGGATTACTGCGGCAGTCGGCGCTACATGGCAGCGCTCACACCAGCCCGCCCGTGTATTTGGCGGCGCAGGCAGCGACTTTGTGCTTCCCCAGTACAACTTTGTAAAGGAAAACGGCGGCGAATTTGCCCTTGAGCATAAGGCTGATGAGCTAATCGTAGAAGACGGACGAGTAGTTGGCGTAAAGGGCGCTGCAAATGACGGCACTCCCTTTGAATTCCGCGCAAACAAGGGCGTTATACTTGCAACCGGCGGCTTTGGCGCCAATGTTGAAATGCGCCAGAAATATAACACCTTCTGGGCAACCCTAGACGAAAGCGTTCCCACAACCAACCAGCCCTGCGCAACCGGTGACGGTATTGAAATGGCGCTTGCGGTTGGAGCTAACCTAGTTGGCATGGAATGGATACAGATTATCCCCTCCGGCGATGCCAGCCTGTCCGCTTCAGTTGCGAACGAAATGTACATAAACAATGAAGGCAAACGCTTTGTAGCAGAAGACGAGCGCCGCGACGTTCTCTCCGGTGCAATACTTCAGCAGCCTGATACTTTCTGCTGGAAGATATCAAGCGGCTACTCCGTAGACGATATCCAGCAAGGTTACGACTACAAGGGCAACAAGATTGTAGACCTAGTTACAGCCGGAAAAGGCTACTTAGGTGATACAGTTGAAGAGCTTGCCAATGAAATAGGCGTAGATGCTGAAAACCTTAAGGCAGAAGTAGAAACCTTTAACAAAGCCTTTAACGGCGAAATAGAAGACCCCTTCGGCCGTAAGCTCTACGAGTACCCCATGGACAAGGGACCGTACTATGCAACTCTTTGCTATGCCAAGGTTCACCACACAATGGGCGGCGTTGAAATTAACACCAACTGTGAAGTGCTTGATACCGATGGCAATCCTATACCCGGCCTATTCGCCTGCGGCGAAGTTACCGGCGGCATACACGGCGGCAACCGCTTGGGCGGCAACGCAATTGCAGATATTATAGTGTTCGGTCAGATTGCAGGTAAGAACGCTGTAAAGTAAGCTATAAAACCCTACCGGATTTCCGGTACTCAACTTAAAAAAATCTCAGCTTATATAGCTGGGATTTTTTCTTTTGCTAAGAGGCATAATCCCTATACATAATTTAGAATTGGCCGATGTTTTTTGCTTTAGGTTTTTACTAAATTTCGCTTCAAATTGTGAGTCTAATCACAGACAATATGTGGTATACTGTGTATAATTAGTATGGTTAAGCTAACTTATGTTTAAAGCAATACTAACATATATTAAACGGAGGTAAGAGAGATGTTTGAAAAAGCTTGGGCAGGCTTTACAAGAGGCAACTGGTCGGAAACTATTGACACGAGGGATTTTATCCAAAAAAACTACAAACCTTATTTAGACGATGAGGATTTTTTAACAGGTGCAAGTGAAAATACGCTCGCTCTATGGCAACAGGTGAGCGATTTGATACAGGACGAAATAAAAAATAAAACCATCACTGTAGATACTACTAAATTCAGCGGCATAGATAACTTTGAAGCGGGTTATATAGATAAAGATAAAGAACTTATAGTAGGTCTTCAGACCGATGCACCCATGAAAAGGATTATGAACCCCTACGGCGGTATGCGTATGGTTGAAAACTCGCTTAAAGCTTACGACATAGAAGCGCCGCAGATAATGTTTGATGATTTTAATGAATTTAGAAAAACGCATAACCAAGGCTGCTTTGACGCATACACTAAAGAAATGAGAAGAGCAAGGTCTGCATCCCTAGTTACAGGGCTTCCCGATGCATACGGCAGGGGCAGAATTATTGGCGATTACAGAAGAATAGCTCTCTACGGCATAGATTACCTTAAAGAGATAAAAATAAAGGACAAGGAAAACCTTGTCGGTCCTGCAACGGAGGATATGATAAGGCTTAGGGAAGAGCTTACAGAGCAGATAAGAGCCTTTGACAGCATTAAGGCTATGGCTGCAAAATACGGCTATGATATAGGCAGACCCGCCGAAAACGCACAGGAAGCCATACAGTGGCTATACTTTGGCTACCTTGCCGCAATTAAAGAGAATAACGGCGCCGCCATGTCCCTTGGCAGAAACACTACCTTTATAGACATCTATATCGAAAGGGATTTGCAAAACGGCGCTCTAACGGAAGAACAAGCACAGGAACTTATAGACCAGCTTGTAATTAAGTTGCGCCTTGTAAGGCATCTGCGCACCCCCGAATATGACGAGCTTTTCGCAGGCGACCCCACTTGGGTAACGGAATCCATAGGCGGCATGGGAGAAGACGGCAGAACTCTAGTTACCAAAACCGCTTACAGATTCCTGCACACGCTTGATAACATGGATACATCGCCCGAGCCCAATTTAACCGTGCTTTGGTCTGAAGATTTACCCATAGCGTGGAAAGACTACTGCGCCAAGATGAGCCTTAAAACCGGCTCCATACAGTACGAAAACGATGACCTTATGAGAAGCATTTACGGTGATGACTATGCAATCGCCTGCTGCGTATCAGCTATGAGAGTCGGCAAAGACATGCAGTTTTTCGGCGCCAGAGCAAACATAGCAAAAGCACTGCTCTATGCTATAAACGGCGGCGTTGACGAGGTAAGAAAAGAAAAGGACGGCAGCCCCTACAAGGTTATGGATAATATAGAGCCCATAAGCACCGAATACCTAAATTACGAAGATGTGCTAAATAACTACAAAAAAGTTATGGATTCACTTGCAGAGCTTTATGTAAACACCATGAACACCATACACTACATGCACGATAAATACGCCTATGAAGCAGGGCAGATGGCGCTGCACGATAGCGAAGTCCACAGGTACATGGCGTTTGGTATAGCAGGTCTATCTGTTGCGGCAGACTCTCTAAGCGCATTAAAATATGCCAAGGTAAAAGCTTTAAGAGATGAAAACGGCTTAGTGGTAGACTTTGAAGTAGAGGGCGATTTCCCTAAATACGGCAATGATGACGATAGAGCGGACGACCTTGCTGTAGGCATAACGGAATACTTCTCTAACGCCCTTAAAAAGCATGAAACTTATAGGAATTCAGAGCATACTCTGTCTATACTTACCATCACTTCCAATGTTGTATACGGAAAGAAGACAGGCAGCACGCCCTGCGGCAGGAAAAAGGGAGAGCCTTTTGCGCCCGGCGCAAACCCCATGCACGGCAGGGATTCAAGTGGAGCCTTGGCATCGCTTAACTCCGTAGCAAAGCTCCCCTACGAATGCGTGTGCCAAGACGGCATATCCAACACCTTCTCTATAATCCCCACAACCCTTGGCAAAACCGAGTACGAGAGGACGGATAACCTAAGGAACATTATGGACGGCTACTTTAAGAAAGACGCATTCCACATAAATGTAAACGCGCTTGAAAAGGAAACTCTGCTTGACGCTATGGAGCACCCCGAAAAATACCCCAACCTTACTATAAGGGTTTCAGGATATGCGGTTAGGTTTATTCAGCTTGATAGAGAACATCAGCTTGATGTAATAAACAGAACTTTCCACGAAAAGCTATAATTTTCTATTAGCATTAAATAAAGCCCTAAATACTTGGGGCTTTATTTACATAATATTACATATGAAGGGGCGATAACATTGCAAAAGCAAGGAACAGTAGGTTTCATACACTCTATAGAAACATTCGGGCTGCTCGACGGTCCCGGGGTTAGAACTATATTTTTCCTGCAGGGCTGTCCCTTAAGATGCGCCTACTGCCACAACCCGGACACTCAAGATGTAAAAAAGACTAACCCCTATACCCCTCAGGAGATACTGGAAACCGTTAATAAATATAAATCCTACCACGGGAGCGATGGCGGAGTAACTTTTTCAGGGGGAGACCCGCTTTTGCAGGGTAAATTCCTAGCTGAAACCGTGCAGCTGCTAAAGAAAAACGGCATAAATGTAGTGGTTGATACATCCGGTTTTGGCGATAAAAGGTATTACAAGGATATATTCCCCTATGTAGATACCCTGCTGCTTGATGTAAAAGCCTTTGATAAAGAAAGCTTTAAAAAACTGGTGGCGGGAAACTTTGATACCTTTATAGATTTGATAAATTCCCTTCCTGATTACGGTTTTAACGGGCAGATATGGATAAGGCATGTTATGGTACCTGGGCTTTCCGACAACGAAGAATCCATGAGGAAGCTAATAAAAACGGTAGAACCTATAATGCCTTATATAGAAAGGATAGAGATACTGCCATACCACACTATGGGTATCGCAAAGTATGAAGAGCTAAACCGCCCCTATCTTTTAGAAAATGTTCCGCCTATGGATAAAAACAAGGCTAAGGATTTTGAAATATACGCAAACAGAATATACGCTGAAAGAGTGCAGGAATTAAGAAGCGAACAAAAGGAGCGTGATAAAGTGCAAAATAGCGCAAATGACATAGTATATTCAGATAAGGAAAAATACAGGGATATTATATTCAACGATGAAAGCCTGTTTGAAAATGTTTCGCCAGAAATAAAGGATGAAATATTCGATAAGCTTATTATTTCTAATGTGGAAAGAGGCGACTTTATTTTCCAAAGCAGCGATAGAGCCTTAAATATGTATGTAATTCTAGACGGGGAAGCTAAAATATATTACAACACGCTTGAGGGCAAGGAGCAGATTTATTACATATATAAAAAGGGCGATTTTATAGGCGGGCACAACCTGCTAAGCGGGGAAGATTATCTATATAACGCTCAA